>Ga0224526_1000024_pt1 | contig 83124 bp, 66 predicted proteins | sample CBST25metaG_FD_179878 | JGI IMG/M metagenome (GOLD analysis project Ga0224526, IMG submission 179878) | Peat soil microbial communities from Stordalen Mire, Sweden - C.B.S.T-25 | ecosystem: Environmental > Terrestrial > Soil > Wetlands > Peat | place: Sweden: Norrbotten County, Stordalen Mire...
GAGAATGGCCCTCCACTCGCTGGCCGCCGCGCCAGCCAGCGAGTGGAGGGCCATTCTCAACGCCGCGCCGTCGCCCAATCAGCAGCAGCGCTTCGCGGCCTTGCAACAGAGTTGCCCCGTACGCGGCGCCGACACTTCTCCCGTGCTCTTTGCGTCGAGTTTGAAGGCCATGCGCGCGCACGCCGCCGGAGCCAAGTTTGTCACACTAAGCGGCGATCTTCTCTCCCACGCCTTCCAGTGCGAATATCACGAACTGTTTCCCCACTCTCCTCCGGGTGGCTATAGAAGCTTCGTTGAAAAAACGGTGGCCTATGTTACGGGCGAGTTAGACGGCATCTTTCCCGACGTGCCCGTCTATGTTGCCTTGGGAAACAATGACTCCGACTGCGGCGACTACCGGCTCGACGCCCACAGCGAGTTTCTTCGAGTGACCGGCAAGGAAGTTACCCGCACCCTTCCTTCCTCCGAGCGGGAAGGCGCACAAGAGAGCTTTGCAGCCGGCGGCTACTACAGCGTCACCCTGCCTGCGCCCATCGAGAATGCGCGGCTGCTGGTTCTGAACGATATTTTCATGTCAAGCCATTACGCCACCTGCGCGGGTTCGGCCGATCCGGTCGCCGCCGACGCGCAGATTTCATGGCTCCGCCAGCAGCTTGCCGAGGCGCGCGAACACAAACAGAAGATATGGGTCATGGGGCACATTCCGCCGGGAGTCGATCTCTACTCAACCATGAGAAGGCTGACCGACATTTGCGGCGGTCAGAAGCCTGTGATGTTTCTATCTTCGGAGAAGCTGGCCGACACACTGGCCGAGTACAGCGATGTGATCGAGCTTGCCATCTTCGGTCACACGCACATGGACGAGATACACCTTCTGAAGGATGGCAACCAGAGTCACTCGTCGCAAAAAGGCATCGCGGTCAAGGTGGTTCCGTCCATCTCACCGATCAACAAGAACAATCCGTCCTTTACCGTCGCCCAGATCGATCCAGCCTCCGCGACGCTGACAGATTACAGAGTTTTTGCCGCGTCCAATCAGACAGGCGTCGATGCCAAGTGGAAAGAAGAATATGATTTTTCGAGCAACTACCACAAAGCCGAATTCTCTTCGTCTTCGGTGAGCAAGCTGGTCGCGGGCTTTGCGGCAGACCCTGGCGCGCAAGCCGAAGCCAGCCAGGAATACATCCACGATTTCTTTGCGGGCAATCCTTCTTCCCTGCTCAGCCTGGCTTGGCAGCCGTATGTCTGCACGCTCTCCAATTACACCGCGCAAGGCTTCACCTCGTGCGTCTGCGGAGCGGCGCAATAGAGCACGTCACTCCGCAGCTCCGCACAATTCGAGAATCGCCTCGCCGAAGCGCTCTACCTTGGCCGGTCCCATTCCGCTGACCTCCAGTAACTGCTTCGGGTTGGCCGGACGTTCCTGCGCCACGGCCATCAACGTACGGTCATTCAGCACCAGATAGGCCGGAACCTTGAGACGTTTTGCCTCTGCCGTGCGCCACTCTTTCAGCCGCGCCACCAACGCTTCTCCTTCAACCGACAATTTCACCGGCGCTGTCTCCGCCGCTTTTGTGCTTGCAACCTTCGGCGCGCCAGCTCTTGCCGGCGTTTTCTTCGACCGCGCCGGAACCCGGCCGCCGAACTCCCCCACAACCCCATCGCTAAGCAGCAACTCGACCGGCCGGGTGGCACGCATCTCCAGTCCGGCTTCGGTCAGCCGTGCCTTGCGATAGCGAATGGACTTTCCGTCCTTCTCAAACTCGGCTTCTTCAATTTCGATCAGCCCTGCCCGCACCATCGCGTCCAGCAGCGCCTCGAATTCATCGCGACTCATTCTGCCCACCGAATCAAGATTCCGTTGCAGGGTTCCGATCGCCTTGGTATCGACGGCACGCAACTCATCGGCAATCGCCTGCGCCACTCCCAGTTCGTAGGCCGTTGGCCGCCGGAAGAGCCGCAGCACCGCTCCGGCCGGATCGCAGACATCGCAGATTCCGCACGATCGGCTGGCGTCTTCCTCATCGCCAAAGTGCCGCACCAGCGCAGACATTCGGCACTCGGTCGACGTGGTGAAGCGCAGCACCTTCTCGAACTGCTCGGCGCGAAACTGCGCCTGCACGGTGTAGCCCTTCTTCCAACCTGCGCCGCCCACCGTCACGTTGCCGCCAAAGTCCACCAGCGCGCCGCCGTGAATCTCCAGCTTTTCCAGAGCCCGGTCGAAATCCTCTTCGCTCAGCTTTGAGGCCTCGCGCAATTCCTCCACCGGCTGCGGCTCCTCGCCCAGCGCGCGAAAGACCTGCTGCAAGTGATCAACCGGCGGATAGTCGCGCGTCATAAAGAAGTCGTGGGTCCGCTGGTCGGCGTAGCTGTGCATCAGGAAGGTTCGGCTCGGCGCTCCATCGCGCCCGGCACGGCCAATCTCCTGGTAGTAGCCTTCGAGCGTTGCGGGCAACCCGGCGTGAATCACCGTGCGAATGTTGGCCTTGTCAATGCCCATGCCGAAGGCGATCGTGGCCACTACAACTTCCAGTTCGCCAGCCTGAAAAGCGGTCTGCACGCGGTCACGAGTTTCCGCGTCGAGGCCAGCGTGGTAGGCCGCCGCCGGAATTTTGTGCGCCAGATCCTCGGCCAGCTTCTCCGCCTGCTTTCGCGAGGTGGCGTAGACAATCGCCGGCCTCCGCTGGGGGTCGGCCAGCAGGCCGCAGATCGCTGCCGTCCGCTCCGGCATGGAAAGCTCCACCACCTCAATGGCCAGATTGTTGCGCCGGAAGCCGTGAATGAATTTGGCCGGCTTGATCATCCCCAACTGCTCCAGAATGTCGGCCTGCACGGCGGGCGTAGCCGTGGCCGTCAGCGCCACCACCGGGGCCGGCCTCAGCGCTGGAAGATACTGCCCGATCATGCGATAGTCGGGACGAAAATCGTGGCCCCACTGCGAAATGCAATGCGCCTCGTCAATGGCAATCAGCGACGGCTTGCGCTTGGCCAGCATCTCGCCGAAGCCCGGCACGCGCAGTCTCTCCGGCGCAATGAAGAGGAATTGCAGCGTTCCTTGCAGGTAGTCGATGCAGGTCTGCCGCGCCTGCGCACGATCCAAGCCGGAATGAATCCGCCCCACGCTGAGGCCCAGCGCCATCAGCTTGGCCGCTTGGTCTTCCATCAGCGCAATCAAGGGCGAAATGACCAGCGCCGTTCCGCCCAGCGCAACGGCTGGCAACTGGTAGCAAAGCGACTTGCCAAAGCCGGTCGGCATCACCAGCAGCAGGTCGCGGCCAGCAATCGCCGCGCGGCAAACCGCCTCCTGGTTGGCCCGGAAGCCGGAAAAGCCGAAGACCGAGCGCAACAGCTCGATCAGCTTGTCCGGATTGGCCGAAGGATTCGAATTGGCTGGAGTCGTCAAAGAAAAGGCCCGAGGCGCAGAAGTTCCGCGCAAATGTGCGAAGCGCCTCATTCAACTTTACAAGACGCGGCCGACTGGAGCCTGGCGCTAGCTTTCAAATCGGCACATCTTCATATTGGCGGAAAGAGTCATGGACAGCAGGGTTTCGGAATCGATTCGTTTGACGGATGAGATACAATTCAGCAAAGAAAGTGCCTCATAGATCACTCGATGAGAATCCTGGTAGCTCATAACAAGTATCAATTCAGCGGCGGTGAAGATGCTGTTGTGCGGGATGAGATCGAGCTGCTTCGGCGGCATGGGCACAGCGTGGAGCTGCTGGAGCAGAATAACGACGGAATTCATGGCCTTCGCGGCAAGCTGACAGCTTCAGCGTCGATCTTCTATTCGGCACGCTCGCGAAAGCGAATCAAGCGTGCGATACATGACTTCCGGCCCGACGTCTTTCATGTTCACAACTGGTTTCCCATGCTGTCGCCGTCGATCATGCTGGAGGCCGACGCGTCGGCGCTTCCCGTTGTGCAAACCTTGCATAATTTCAGAATGATATGCGCGAACGCGCTGCTGTATCGCAATGGAGTGGTCTGCACGAATTGCATCGGCAAATCATTTCCGGCCGATGGCATCCTGCACGGCTGCTATCGCGGCAGCCGCGCGGGCAGCGCCATTGTCACGGCAGCGTATGCTTTCCATCGCCTTCGCCACACATGGGATGCCGTCGATCTTTTCATTGCGGTTTCCAACTTCGAGCGCACAATTTTGATCGACGGCGGCCTGCCCGCCGAAAAAGTACTTGTAAAGCCCAATTTTGTCGACTCAGATGCAAACGAAACAGAAAGACACGCTGAAGACTTTGCGCTTTTTGTCGGGCGCTTGTCGCCGGAAAAAGGCATTCGAACGCTGCTTTCTGCGTGGAACACCGGAAAAATTCCATTCCGTCTGAAAATCATTGGCGAAGGCCCCATGGCGGACGAAGTGGTCGCAGGCGCGGCCGCGAATGTCGGCGTGGAGTATCTTGGGCAGCAGCAGCCGGACGCGGTTTATCGCGAGATGCAAAAGGCAAAGTTTCTGGTCTTTCCGTCAGAGTGGTATGAAACCTTTGGGCGCACCGTGGCTGAAGCCTTTTCACGGGGCACACCCGTTCTCGCGGCCGATATCGGCGCAGTGCGGGAGTTAGTCGAGGAGGGGGTAACCGGCTATCGCTTTCAGCCGGGGAGCGTGGACGCGCTGATAGCCGGAGCGCTTCGCTTCACTGCCGGCGAAGAATATGAGCGGATGCGTTTCAATTGCCGCAATCTGTTTGCAGCCAAGTATGCCGCGGAAGTGAATTATGCGCTTTTGATGGAGATTTACTCCAAAGCAACCACGGCTCGGAAGCTGCGGCAGCAGGCGCGCTGACGCGTCAGTACCATCATGTTTCATTCACGGCCCGGGTTTACGCTTCATCTCGATGAATAGGGCATTAAAAAGATCAGGGAATCTCTGAACAAGTTGCTTGGAAATACCAGCATTCCCTCAGGGGCTAAAGCCCACGTTGAATTCAAGCAACTTACGGCACGACTGAAGTCGTGCCCTGACACAAAACAGCGTTTTTCCGCAGTCTATAAAGCCCCTCCCCTTTCAAAACATCGACTTACGCAGAGGTTCCAGAACATACCGGGATTCGAGGCAAGAGAAAAATCCAAAGTGCGTTTTCTCTCGCTGCAAAAGACTTCAAGCGGTATGCGCGCATCATTTTGGGTTTGCCCTCCGCAGGCACTATACTCATCTCCGGACTGTGCCCGGTCAACCGCTTGATGAAAGCGACATGACCGGCACGCACAAGGAGCATGACCTCATGGCTGCGACCACCCCAATTCAGAACGCGGAAATGGACTTCGACAACGGCAGCTTCGATTCCGAGGCCTTCGCCGCGGAGACTCTGGCAAGTTGGCAGAAACTGGCCTCTGTGATCGACCACACGCTGCTGAAGCCAGAGGCCACACGCGACCAAGTGGAGAACCTGTGCGACGAAGTGATTCGCTACCGCTTCGCCTGCGCCATGGTGAACCCGGTATGGGCTTCGACGGCCGTCAGCATGCTGTCCGGCACCGGCCTGCCGGTGGGCGTGGTCATCGGCTTTCCGCTGGGCGCGTCGCTCGGGTCCACGCTGCGCCACGAGGCCGCCGCGCTGATCCGGATGGGCGTGCGCGAGCTGGACATGGTGATTCCCATCGGCCTGCTCAAGAGCGGCGACCATGTGGCCGTCCAGAACACCATTCACTCGGTGGCCCTCGTTGCCCATGAACACGGCGTGCTGCTCAAGGTGATTCTGGAGACGGCGCTTTTGACTGTGGCGGAAAAGCTGCTCGCTTCGGAGATCGCCATCCTGGCCGGAGCGGATTTCATCAAGACCTCGACAGGCTTTTCTTCGGGCGGCGCCACAGCGGCAGACGTGGCGCTGATGCGCGGCGTGGCGGGCGGCCGTTGCGGCGTAAAGGCCGCAGGAGGCATCCACTCCCTGGCCGACGTGACCGCGATGCTGAAAGCTGGAGCCAATCGCATCGGCGCTTCCGCCTCGGTGGCCATTGTGCGGGAGTTGGGAGCGAAATAGAACGAGGGAATAGGGGTTAGAAAACCGCGTTTAGCGTGCGGGAAAGTTTTTGGCTCCGGCTTCACGGAGTGTTGATCCTTGACAATCCCTCATATTCGGAGAAATCCGCACCATTTCCCTATTCCCTGCCCTCCGTTCCCCCGCACTGCTATGATTTTCTTCAACAGCGATGCCTGACTCTCCACAACCTCCGCATGAAGAACCCGAGCTTGAAGGCGACTACCGGCCGGCCGATCCGGCCAAGGCTGGAGTGCATTTTGACCCGACAAATATCCGCGTCGAACCGATGGATATGGCCTATCTGGCGCAGATGGCCGACGCATTGAACACCACGCTCGACCTGCAAACGCTGCTGAACCGCACGGCGGAGTTGGTGCGGGCCGTTATTCCTTACAGCATCTTCGCCATCCTGCTGGTCAACGAGCGCACCCGGAAGCTGCGTGTCCGCTTTCAGCTCGGACACGCCACGCACGTCGAACGGCTTCGCATTCCCATGGGCCGAGGCGTGATCGGACAGGTGGCGCGCTCCCGCAAGCCAGTGCTGCTGAACGACGTAACCCAATCGGAGTTCTACGTCGAAGGGAATCCCGACGTGCGCTCTGAACTGGCCGTGCCGCTGATTGCCAAGAATCGGCTGATCGGGGTGATGGACATCGAAAGCGAGCAGGTGGACTACTTCCGCCCCGAGCACCTGCGACTGTTGACTCTGACGGCTTCGCGCATCGCGCAGGCCATTGAGAATGCAAGGCTTTACGCGCGCATCTCCCGCCAGGCGCAGACGATGGAGGTCATGAACGAGATCGCCACGGAGCTGACTTCGATTCTGGATCTGGACCCGCTGCTGGAGCGCGTCGGGCAACTACTGCGCCGGCTCATCGACTACCAGATGTTCTCGATTCTGCTGCTGGACGAGAAGGGCGAGACGCTAGTTACGCGCTACGCCTGGCGTTTTGGCAGCGCGCACGCGCCCATGCGGCGGCTGCCGATCACCAGCGGGCTGGCGGGCGCGGCCGTGCGCGAGTGGCGGCTGCTGAACGTGCCCGACGTGCGCAAGGACCAGCGCTACATTGCCCTCAACCCGGAGACCCGATCCGAGCTGATTGTGCCTCTATTCCACAAGGGACACATCATCGGCGTGCTGGATCTGGAACACACGCGCGTGAGTTTCTTCAACAAAGAGCACGAGCATATGCTGACCACGCTGGCCGCGCAGGTCGCCATCGCCATTGAGAATGCTCAGCTTTACCAAGCCGCGCGCGGCCAGGAGCGGCAACTGGAGCGCGACATCGCCATGGCGCACGAGGTGCAACTGCGGCTGCTGCCAGCTTCGACGCCGGAGCTGGTCAACGCTGACATGGCCGTGCGCTTTTTGCCCGCGCGCTCGATCGGTGGCGATCTCTATGACTTTCTGGACTACGGCCCAGGCCGCACCGCCATCATGCTGGGCGATGTGAGCGGCAAGGCGGCGCCAGCGGCCCTGTTTGCGGCGCTGGTCAGCGGCATCATGCGCTCGGCGGCGGTGCAGCAGCCGGAACCGGCGCAAATGCTGGCCACGCTGAACGACGCCATCCAGGAGCGCAAGCTGGAATCGCAATATGTGACCATGCTGTTTGCTTTATGGAACGACAAGAGCCGCACCCTGCAAGTGGCCAACTCCGGAGCGGTGCCGCCCTTCGTCTGCCATTCCTGCCAGTCCACGGAGGTGCGCGCCGAGGGCTTTCCACTGGGCATGTTCCCCCATGTGACCTATGACGAACTCAAGGTCATCGCAGAGCCGGGAGACGCCATTGTCTTTGTCTCGGACGGAATTTTGGACGCGGAGAACGCGCAGGAGGAGATGTACGGCCAGGAACGGCTTTTTGAAGTCCTTTCCAGCCAGCATGCCCACCCGGCGCAACAGATTGCCGACGCCATTCTCGCCGACGTCACCCTCTTCCAGGCAGGACGTGAGCGCTTCGACGATGAAACGATTCTCGTGCTGAAGGTGCGGTAAGACGCGGCGCTTCTTGTCTGCCAGATGCGCGCCACATCCGCTTCTATCGCATTTTCACGAATGATGGATGCTCCGTGCCCGATCTATTTCACGCTCTTTGTGAAATGGGTGGAAAACCACGAATTTTCCCTTGCAGAAACTTCACAGCGAGGCACGGAAGCGAATGCTGTCGCTGGCCTTCTCCCCGACGAGCTGTCCCAGACGCCGATAGCTTTCGAATTGCGATTCGGTAAACCACTGATTCAGAGTCGAATCCTGTGGGAAATCAGGGCAGGTACGCTTGTGGTGAAGCAAATCCGCAGTTTCGTCGCCGACTAAAGTCGACTTGAGATAAACAATCGTCCCCTCGTATTTTCTTTCGTCTTCTTTTTCCGAAGGAGCGTGCGGCGGAGCTGGATAGCGGATGGTTCCGGCCCGGAAATGCTCGGCAGAGAGCTTGGTCGTGGGATCGGGAATCAGCGGACGGAGGTCAAGGTCGATCTCGGCTCCAAAGTCCGTCCGGCATTTGGCGATTGCCTTGCCGATGCCTTCAAATACTGTTTTGGTATCCTGCTCGGCGTCGCAGATCACGATGTGCTTGCAGCGCCGGCGGACCAGTTCGTACAGGCCCATGTTCTCAAAGTGGCCTCCGTCGCTCAGGCACACATAGTCGCTGGTATCGTCCACGAGTCCAAACAACTCGCGGAGCAGGTACCACGAGCCCAGCCTGGGAGTCGGCGTGTTCTTCGCAGTCGGCCACACCTTGGGCTTGCGCGGGTTGGCCAGCCACCAGCCGAGCCGCACGTTAAACAGCGTCATCAGAAAGGCCAGCGGCGGCGAGGAGTTGTAGCCCATGTTCGGGTTCAGCGCGGCTCCGGAGATGGCGACCGCCGTAGCCACGGAGATGCCCCCGCCAGAATAGGCGTAATCCTTGGTGGGAACAAACCCATTGAAAGAGGTGTCCGCCTTGGAGCTTTTCTCCGCTGTCCATCCCACATGGTAGCCCGTGAGGAGCGGAGTGACAGCAAAACTGGCTCCCTTGCGATCCTGCCAGCCGAGGTCTTCACCGAAGGTCAGATTGACGGTCGAGCAAAAGATGGGAAACGGCCCATCGTAGAGCGCAACACCCTTGCATTTTGCTCCTCCAAACTTGGCGGGTAGCAAATTGCTGACAATCATATTCTTGTGACTGCCCGCCTCACGGTCGTCGAAATGCGTGAACGGATCTGGAATGCGATCCGGGTCGGTAGCGCCCAGGTAGCAGCGCGCCAGCCGGTTGCGATAAAAGCCGTGCATGGAAAACTCGTTGACATCGATGCGCCAGCCGAAAAGCACGAAGATCAGGAATACGGACGCGGAAAGCAACGAGGTGTACGCCAGCGGATGTGACAAACCAGTGGTCCATTGCAGCGCCACGCCAACCAGGCCTGAAACAAGGACAAGAAGGGAGAGCATACAGATCGGCGCGCCAACCATGCCCACCATGTCGAGCACGCTGTAACCGAGAATGCTGCCGGGTTTCGGCTTGCCGTCCGACTTGCTCGATCCGCCCGCGTAGAGCGTGACGGCATGAACGGCAAGCACCGACAGCCCGCCCCAAACCGCCTTCAACGTGGACCCCTGAAAGAACCATTGCAGCGCCTGCGGTCCATAAAGCGCAATGGCGCTCAACACCATCCAGACGCAAGCGAAGATAGCGCTCCAGCCACCCAGCCGTCCCAGCCACTCGCGCCGCGACTCGGTGTAAAAGCGCCCGATCATGCCCAGTTGCAGGCGGATGGCGAGAAACTGCATGGCAAGGAAAAGGACCGGCAGAAAGACGGCGATCAGACGGTCCGAAGCCAGGTCGTCGCTTCTGCCAGTTGGCAGAACGCCAACAGTCCGTGGCATGGCAACGGGCGCCTTCAAGACAATGTGATCGAAAAATGTCACAACACTCGCCGCCGCTCCCCGTATGGAGTCCCCACCATCTGGAAGGTGAGCCAGATAGATGAACGGAGCAAACGCGACCGCGGTACAGACGATGGCCGAGAAGATCATCAGCGTCCCAAACAATCGTTTATAGACCTTCCGGAAGTAGCGCCCCAACAACCGTTTGAATGTCCTCTTGAACAGGCCCCTGGTGCCGATAAGCGACAGGATCCAGAAATAATGTGGAGCTTCGCCGCCGAAGGTTATGGCCAGCAGCACAAGAAAGCTATAAGCGAGCAGGCAGGCGAGAAATGGTGGATAAGGCAGGCCGGGATGGAAAACAATTCTGCCCGCAGCCTCCAAGGCCGCCAGGATAGCAAGAAGGCAACTGGGAACAACAATCCAGCGCAGCACCTCATCGTTGCCCAGAGCGCCGCAAGGCTCTTGATTTCCCTTCGCAGTTTTGGTCACTGAAGCCAGCGCTCTCCACAACTTTCCGCATGAGACAAAGCAGAGAATGACGAGCAGGCAGAGGCCTGACGCGTAAATTGCGTCGACCGGAAGCCTGCCCCCGAACACGCTTGGAGCGCTCCCCATTCCTGCCCCGGAAATAACAAAGGGATACGTCACCGCGCGCATCAACAGCAGGCAACAGGCAAGGAACGAGAACAGGACAATCTGATTGAGGAAGGTATTGCGGAACCAGATTGCGATCATAGTCCAGGTGTCCACTGACAGGATGCCCCGCCTGGGGGTAAGGTAGCTGGAATAGCGTCGGAGCCAGGAAATCTGCTCGGGAGTGCGCGCCCCCGATCCCGTGTCGGGAAGAGGAACAAGCTTTTTCTGCACTTCCGTGAAGCGCCCTTGCGCTCTCGCAATCCAGGAAGCGAGCCATTGGTGGATATAGCCTCCACCAGAAACCGTAGAAAGATAGTCAAACTTGTCGAGCTTGCGCGCTTCGGCCAGAGCCTGCATCACGCCAAGGCAGAAGGTGGCGCTGCGAATGCCGCCTCCGGAAAAGCACAGGCCGGCCAGTTCTTCCCGGTCGGCTGCGTCGTAAACGTCCTCGCGCGGACTCTGTGGCCATGATTTTTGCTTCATGGGCTCATGGCCGCGGGAGTCGCGCCGCGACAATTCCTTTTCGAGCAGCCATTTGCTGGGAGTGTATGCGGTGCAGGCAGCCAGTATCGCCTGAAGGCGCGGATTCGCCTGCAGGTCATCGATCGTCAGCAACGGCGCGTGCATCCAGCTTGGAGGCGGAGCTACCAGCGCTCTCTCTTCGCTGAGATCTTTGTAGACCTCCAGCAACCGTTGACGATAATCAAGGTCGGTGTCATCGGGCACAAGACGCGACCTGGATGCTGAATTTTCATCCGGATGTTTGACGGGGTCAGGCACAGCAAAACTCCTCGAAGAGGGGAACCGCTTCAGTCTTCACAAAACTCGACGAAAGGCGCGGCTTCAACGAAGGGTAAAATGGATGAAACTCAGCTTGATGTCTCAAAAAAAAGGCTTCGCTGATTTTCTTTCGCTCCGTCCATTCGTTAAACTCATGGATGAAGAATCAATCACTGGAGTTGCCTTGCATCCCACAATAGAAGAACGCATCATCCGCCCCGCACGCAACATCACCCATGGAAGTCTGCTACTGCCCGGCGACAAATCCATCAGCCACCGCTACGGAATGCTCGGCTCCCTGGCCGAAGGAACGTCGCGATTTACCAACTTCTCGACCGGGGCCGATTGCGCCTCGACGCTGGCTTGTATGGAGGAACTGGGAGCGCGCGTGCGCAAGCTCGAAGACGGCTCCGTGGAAGTAACGGGCGTAAACGGGCGCGTAACGCCGACTGCGGAGCCTCTCGACTGCGGCAACTCCGGCTCGTCGATGCGCATGATCTCCGGTCTTTTAGCGCCGCAAAAAGGCACTTTTACGCTGGTGGGAGACGAATCGCTTTCCCGCCGGCCCATGAAGCGGATTCAGAAGCCCCTGGAGGAAATGGGTGCGCATCTGACGCTCACCGAAGGCCATGCGCCGCTGACCATCGTGGGCAGCGCGCTGCGGGCGATCGACTACACCATGCCGGTTCCCAGCGCGCAGGTCAAAACTTGCGTTCTGCTGGCCGGACTGCAAACTGCCGGCACCACCACGGTCCACGAGGCGGTGCGCACGCGCGATCACAGCGAACTTGCCTTGCGGGCCTTCGGCGCCAAGCTGACACGCACGGCGGATTCGGTGTCGATTGCCGGGCCGCAGACGCTACACGCGATTGACGCCGCCGTGCCCGGCGACATCTCCTCGGCGGCATTTTTCCTCTGCGCCGCGGCCTTGTTTCCCGGCTCTTCTCTGGTGCTCGATTCGTTGGGGCTGAACCCCACGCGCGCCTCACTGCTGGACGTGCTGACCACGCTGGGCGCGCACATCGGCGTGCTCAATCTGGAAGAGAAGAACGCGGAGATGGTGGGCACGCTGGAGGTCTCTGCGCCTGACAATGGGCTGGGAAGCGCCACCATCGACGGGACATTGGCTGCGCAACTGATTGACGAGCTGCCGGTGCTGGCCGCAATCGGGCCATATACCAAGGGCGGCATCCGCATCCGCGACGCCAGGGAGCTGCGCGTGAAGGAGTCTGACCGGATTGCCTTGACCGTGAAAAATCTGCGCGCCATGGGAGCCGAGGTCACCGAGTTCGAGGACGGCCTGGACGTACCCGGCGGACAAACGTTGCACGGCGCCACAATCGACTCCGGAGGCGACCACCGCATCGCCATGGCCTTCAGCGTGGCAGCCCTCAAGGCCGAGGGAGAAACGCTGATTCAGGGCGCTGAATCGGTGGCCATCAGCTTTCCGGAGTTCTTCAAACTGCTGGACCTGGTGGCGGAGCGGTAACGGAGATTTCAACTAAATGAGAAGGCCCGGCATTGCGCCGGGCCTTTTCATTTTAGTGCTGCCAGAGAAAACTACTTGCCGGCCGGCGTAGCGGCCGAGGAAACCGCAGCGTCCTTGGCAGGCGAAACTCCGGGAACGACAGGCGCGGCCTTCACTTCGCCCGACGCTGCCTCATCCAGATTGATCCCGTAGTGTTGCAAGGTGGTCGCCAGAATTTGATAGAGACTGGCACGAGCATTGGCATAGGCGGCGTTGGCGGCGATCAGGTTGTCCTCGGCCGTAGCCAGATTCTTTTCCTGCAGCAGAACATTGGCCGCGGTCGAAGCGCCCAGTTGCAACTTCTTGTTTTCCGCATCGACGCTCTGTTGCGCGTAGTCGCGAGCGGCAAGGGTGGACTGCACCTGCGCCCGGTCGTTGGACAGAGCGAACTGCGCATTCACCACCTGCATACGAATCTGCGTGTAATACTGCTCCAGCCGCAACTCGGCCTGACGATACTCCATCAGCGAGCGCGCCTGCACCGATTGCGCGTACTTGTTGCCGATGGGGATTTTCAGGCTAAAGCCAAGGCCCTTGTCAGGCGCCGAGTTATTGAAGGCATGATCCAGCGCGGTTCCGTAGCCGCCGATCGAACCGGTCGGGCAGGCGCCGCCGCAGTATGCGGTATTTAGATTCTTGTTGACCGAACCTGCAATGCCCTGTCCGGAGAGATAGCCATAAATGTCAAAGACCGGCAGAAGCGCATTGCGCGCGCCCTTCAGCGTGATTTCATCATTGCGCAGCGTAAGCATGGCCTGCTCGAGCTCCGGCCTCCGCTGAAAGGCCTCTTGAACCAGCTCCTCGACCGGCTGCTTCTCCTCGGGAATTTCCTCCAGGGTCACGCGGTCGGTGGGAATGACGGGAGCGGCCGACAGCGCCGCATCATTCAGGTTGCGCGCGATGGCCTGCTTGATGATCTGCTGTTGATAATTGAGAGCGCTCTGCGCACTGATAAGGGCCTGCCGGTCGCTGGCCACGGACGAGTCGTCCTGCACCACTTGAAGCGGGGCGACGGTGCCGATTTCCAACTGCTTGCGGTCGTCGGTCGCCACCTTGCTACTCTGCTCCAAGGCGCGCTGCTTGGACTGCACATCCTCATAGGCCTGCACCAGCCCCCAGTAGATGGTTTCCACCTGATTGACGGTGTAGAGAATCTGCTGGCGGAAGGAGGAGTCGGTAATGCGGCGGTTGTTCATCGCCTGATAGATGAAGCGCTTGTTCACCCAGATGCCTGCGCCCTGCAAAAGGTGCTGGGTCACGGTGGCCTTGAAACTCGAGCTCAACGTCGGGCTGTACGTTGTAATGCCGTTGGAGGTGCTAGCGTAGGTGTTGTTAAAATCAAACTCGAACTGTGTACCCGTCACAAAGCCCTGGTCATAGGTGAAATTGTAGGTATTGGTCGAGCTGGTGCCGCCGGTGTAAAAGCTGGTCGAGGGCGCACGGTCGCGATCAAACTGAATCGCCGCCGTCACGGACGGCTCCAGGCTCTCCGGCGTGGGGCCAGCGCCCGCCGTCGTCAGCGTGAGGCCGGAGGCGCCAGATCCGGCGCCTCCCGAGCCAACCGTGGTTCCACCCGGGCCGCCGCCGGTGGTCAGAATCGACGAAGAGCCGCCCAGCGTGTTGGTAATCAGGCCGGACGAGACGCCCAGCGGTTCCGCTCCGGTGCGCGTGCGCAGAATATCCGTATCCGCGATGCCCAGATTGTAGCGCGCAATGGCGATATCGAAGTTGTTCTCCAGCGCCAGCGCCAGGGCGTCGGAAAGGCTCAGGTAAACCTTGCCATCCTTCACCAGATCCGTCAGCCGCACCGAATTGGCAAAGCTCGCCTTGTCAATGGTAGTCGGGCGGTACGTGTTGATCGGATTGCCCAGCAGCCTGCCCGCGGGCTTGGAAAAATCCCGTGCGGTCGAACGCAGATTCAACGGTTCGGTCAGCACCGGAGCCGGAGCCGCTGGCAGCTCGGAAGCCGCTTTTTCCGGAGTCTTGGCTCCCGCTCCTGGCGCTTGCTGGGCAAACGTTGAAGTCGTTCCCGCCGCCAACGCCAAAAGGACCGCCGCGACCGCGCGCAACCCGCTGCCAGCTTCTCCGCAAACCATCCGCGCGGTCTTCTTCTGCTCAAAGGCACTTGTACCGAACAATTGCATGGGTCCTCTCCATAACAGAATTTTACCGGGGAATATCTGAGGCATCTTGGATGCCTTTCTCAAAGACGTCCGGAGATTCTCTTCAGACGCAACCCCTGTGATTTTCCAGGACAAGATTCGCTGATTGCCTGGCGAGCGGCTTTTCCGCCTGTTGATCTATACGCGCGCGGCTTCCGGTTCGTTCCAGAGAACTTGCTGTTGAAATCAGGTTCCTTGGGAGCATCTTCCGCCATTGCCGGCAGCCTGACCATTCTTTCATGCGAAAAGCTGAGTATATCCCACCCACTGCGGTGGGGCCAGACGATGCTCCCGCGCCTCTCTGGAAAAGGAAAAATGCGGTTGCATCGCACCCCCTCCACAGGCTCGGGCGGCCGGGCCGGTACACTGTTGTCAAGACCCTTCGCCGTGCCTGAAAACGCCCAAACCGCCCCCACTCTCCAAACTTGGAAGCTAACCCTTGCCTACGACGGCACGGACTTTCGCGGCTGGCAGGTGCAGCCGGACGAGATCACCGTTCAGGGCGAGTTGCAGGCGGCGCTGGGACGGGTTACCGGAGAATCGCCTCTGCCCCAGGGCTCCGGACGCACCGACGCCGGCGTCCATGCACTGGCCCAGGTGGCCAGTTTCGCGCTGGCCGCCCCCATCCCGGCCGAAAACTTTCAACGCGCCCTCAACCGGACTCTTCCCCGTTCCATCCGCATCCTGGAGGCAAGAACCGCGCCGAGCACCTTTCATGCGCGCCACTCGGCCGTAGGCAAAACCTATGAGTACCGCATCTTCCAGGATGCGATCTGCCCGCCCTTCCTGGCCCGCTACGTCTACGCCTGCCCCTGGCGCTTGGACATGGACGCGCTGCAAAGTTCGGCCCGGCTTTTTGAAGGCGAACACGATTTTATGAGCTTTGCCGCCACCGATCCGGACTTGACCACCCGAAAGGCCTCTTCCTTCGCGGAACTCGACCACGAGATCGAGGCGCTTCCGGCTGTTCGAACGGTCTACGCTTCAAAATGGGAGCAGCGGAAGACCGAAGCTGGCGAATTGCTGGTCTATCGCATCCGCGGCAACGGCTTTCTGCATCACATGGTGCGCAATCTGGTGGGAACGATGCTGGAAATTGGCTGCGGCCACCTCCGTTGCGAAGAGATTCCGCGGATTTTTGCCGCACGCTGCCGCTCCGCCGCCGGACCCACCGCCCCGGCGCGAGGGTTGTTTCTTTGTTCGGTGGAGTATGACGAACTGGGCTTTGCCAGCTCAACGCCTCCGGCAGAGCCGTGAAAACGCCCTTTGGATTAGAGCATTTTCACGGATGAGGCAAGGATGCTCCGTGCCCCATCCATTTCACGATCTTTGTGAAATGGGTGGGAAACCACGAATCTGGCTCTACTTTGCGGAATTCTCTTCCGCCGCCGGGCAGGAAGCTTCAGAAGCGTGATTGAAGCGGGCGTCGGGAAGGCCCATCCGCTGCTTCAGCGCCAGAATCTCCTGGATCTTGCTGTCGGGAATGAAGTGCAGTGGCTGGCCGATCTGCTTGGCGATCAAGTAGGTCTTGCAGCAGTTCTCCAGGACCTCGACCAGCCATTCGGCGTGGGTCACGGTGTCAGACCAGCAGACGATGCCATGGTTGGCAAGCAGAATGGTGTTATGGTCCCGAACGTAGGGCAAGACGGTCTCGGCAAAAGCCTGTGTGCCCGGGGTCTCGTAGGGCGTCACCGCTGCCGGGCCGATGAAGATCTCGTACTCCGAAATCAGTCCATTCGGGGGAACCGTGCCGGTAATGGCAAAGGCCGTGGAGTAAGGCGGGTGGCAATGCAACACGGCGCGCGCGCGCGGGTTGGCCCTGTAGATTTCCAGATGCAGAAGCAGTTCGCTGGTCCGCGCCCGGCGCCCGGCCACGATCTTGCCTTCCATGTCGGAAAGGCAGATGTCGTCCGGCTCCAGATCGCCCTTGCTCAGCAGGGTAGGCGTGCACAACACGTACCGCGAACCCAGCCGGACGCTGATATTGCCGCCATTGCCCTCGACATATTGCCGATCCCAGAGCTTGCGGCCCACGCGGATGATCTCCGCGCGCAGGGCCCGTGCCTCCATGGAATCGGCGACCGCCACGGGCGAGTCTTCTTCGCGCATGGACGCACAGGGGACTTTGAACGCGGTCCGCGCCTCTTCCCTCCCCTGTTCCGCAACTGACAACTCTGCCTGCTCCATGATCGACCTCTCGCCGATTGCCTGGCCGTGCTCCGGCCAGCACTGGCTTTTGCTTCAGATTATATAGGCCAGCCTCACTCTGCGCGCACCAGCCTGCGCTGCAACTGCTCGAGCGTCTGCCCCTTGGTCTCCGGGTAGACGAACAGCACCACAAGGAACTGGATCACGGTCATGATGGCAAAAAAGGTGAACGGAGCACTGCGGCCAATATGCGCCACCAGCACCGGAAACTCAAGAGCAATGATCGCGTTCATGATCCAATGACTGGCATTGCCCACGCCCTGGCCCTTGGAGCGAACAGCGTTGGGAAAGACTTCGCCGATGTAGACCCAGATGACCGCTCCCTGCGAGAGCGCGAAGAAAGCGATATAGGTAATCAGCAGCCAGACCAGCGCTCCGGGGTGGGAGTTGGTGGCAAACAGCCACGAAACAGCCGCCAGGCAACTGGCCGTGCCCGCCGCGCCAATCAGCAGCAGCGTTTTGCGGCCCAGTTTGTCGATCACGCTCATGCCCACGATGGTGAAAATCAAGTTCGTGAAGCCGATGGCGATGGCCTGCTGGTCGCCGGAGACTTGGCTGAAACCGGCCGCGGCAAAGATGCTGTTCAGGTAATAAAGAATGGCGTTGATGCCGGCCAGTTGATTGAAGGCGCCGATGGAAATAGCCAGAAAGAGCGGATAGCAGTACTTCTTCTGAAAGACCGACTCGTGAGCCGTTACGTGCTGCTCAATCAGCGCCTTCCGAATGTCGGCCAGCTCGGCCTCGGGGTCGGGCTCCCCCATCCGCTTGAGCACGGCTAGCGCTTCGTCGATGCGATCCTTCGAGACGGACCAGCGCGGACTGCGGGGAATGCCAAACAGAAGCGCCAGAAAAACAAAAGCCGGCAGAGCCGCCACGCCCACCTGCCAGCGCCATTCCGCCGCGCCCAAGTGCAGCATCCGGATGAGGTAGTTGGAGGTATAGGCCACCAGAATGCCGAAAACCACGTTGAACTGGAAGGCTCCCACCAGCCGGCCGCGCCACTTGGCCGGAGCAAGTTCGGCAATGTAGACCGGCCCGAGCACCGACGAGGCTCCAATGCCCAGGCCACCGACAAAACGGAAGGCCATCAGCACGGGCCAGTTCCAGGCCAGAGCGCTACCGATGGCGGAGATGACATAGAGCACGGCGGTGATGCGCAGCGTCTCGCGCCCACCCAGCTTTTGCCCCGCTTGGCCCGCTCCCAAAGCTCCCGCCACCGTGCCGACCAGCGCGATGGCGACCGTCCAGCCCTTGCCCTGCGGGCTCAGATTGTAAAGCCGCACGACCGCGTCAATAATGCCCGAGATGACGACTGTATCAAAGCCGAAGAGCAGGCCGCCCAAAGCGCCGGTCAGGGTTGCTTTCATCAGACTGAGGTTTGGTCGCATGATTTGGGACTCTTCGATTTCCCCATCATTCTACATACGCCCCACCGGTCGAAGCCAACTCAGTCCACGCCATTAACGGACTATCTGGGCCGTGCATTCAGCTTTTCGATCACATGCTTCAGGGCTTCGAGTTTCTGGCCGGCCTCGGCCAGCTTTCCTGCCGCCGTCAATCGCTGGTAATCGTCAAAGTCCTTGCCCGCCTCTGCAATCAGGGCATTCAAGTCCTGCTTGACCGGTGGCGCAGTCGAGGTGCCTCCGGACGCTTGCGCCGCCTCGTGTGTCGCCTCCGTTGCTGTCAGCGATGAAGTCGCTCCGCCAAACAGCGAAGAGAGCGCCGACTCAAAGGTCGGCCCGTAAGCGAGCTGGTCCTGCAACGCCAGCACCACCAAACGCAACTCCGGCATGGGGCTCTGGTTGGCCTGCAAATAAATCGGCTCCGCGTAGAGCAGCGCGCGGCCCGATGGAATCACCAGCAGCGCCCCGCGCCGCACATGCGAGCCCTGCTGATTCCACAAGCTCAATTGGCCGGATAGCTGCGCGTTCTGGTCAATGCGTGCCTCGATCTGGATCGGCCCATCTACCAGCCTTGTCTTGGGAAAGTTATAGACGATCGATTTGCCGTAGTTCGCTCCGTCGCTGCGTCCCGCGATCCATCCGATCAGGTTCGGCCGGTTGGCTGGCGTAAAGGGCAAAATCTCCATGAACTCGACGCCGCTTTCGCCAGGCAGCTTCATCAGCACAAAGTTTGGCTGCATCGGCTGCGGGCCCTGCTCACCGTTCTCATTCGCGCCGGCTTCGCTGGCGACCGTCCACAGGTCTTCGCGGTTATAGAAGACTGCGGGATTGGTCATGTGATAGAGGCCATAAACTTCAGCTTGCAGCTTGAGCAGAATTTCCGGATAGCGCACATGCTGGCGAAGCCCGGCCGGCATCGCCGACGCGTCCTTGAAAAGGTTCGGGAAGATGCCTCGATACGCCGCCAGGATCGGATCCTGATTGTCAAAGACATAGAAGGTTGTGGTGCCGTCATAAGCGTCGACAACCACCTTGACGCTGTTGCGCATGTAGTTGATGGACTGGCCATTGGCACCGTAATGCGTCGCGTAGGGATAGCTGCCCGACTGCGTAAACGCATCCAGGACCCAGGAAAGCCGCCCATTGTCGCCCAGCACAATATACGGATCCTGATCGAAGGTAAGGAACGGCGCCAGGGCCGCGACGCGCTCGCGCACATTGCGCCGCATCAGCAAGCGGCTCTGCGCATTCACGTCGTCGCTGAAGGGCAGCTTGGCCAGGTCTCCCCGGTCGAAGGCAATCAGCACGCGGCGCAGGAATCCGCCCAACTCGATGCCGCCCGTGCCCTGATACGAAGTAAGATTGTTGCTGTCGCCCTGCGGGTAATTGAATTCCTGCTGACGGGTCTTCACATAAACATCATTGTTCGTCAGCTCGCCAAAATAAATCTCTGGCCGCGCAACATTGAGTTCCTTCGCCGTGCTTTGTACCGGCATGTTACTCAGCAGCAGCGTGGGCAGGCCTTCGGAGGTGAAGCCATTTACCGGATTCATCGTAATGCCGTAGCCATGCGTGTAAATCAATTTTTCGTTGATCCAGTTGCGGCTGCTTTCCGGCAGCTTGTCCACGTTCAGTTCGCGCGCGGCCAGCATCACCTGATGCGTGGAGCCGTCAATCTGATAGCGATCAATATCGATGTCGGGAAAGTCGTAGTACGTCCGAATCTCCTGAATCTGGCGCAGCGTATCCTGCAAGGCGTGCCAATCCCACAGGCGGATATTCTGCAGCGTGGGCTGATTGTTCGCCGGGTCCGTGGCGTCGACGGTTGTCTCGGCGGGAAACTCGCGCAGTTCAAAGCGATCGAGGCCAAAGGCTTGGCGCGTCATCTGGATGTTATGAGCGATATAAGGCTGCTCACGAACCAGTTCGTTGGGCTTGACCACAAAGCTCGAAACGTACCAGCCCACAAGCGCGAAGCCGACATAACAGACGGCGGCGGGAAGGACGGCCGCGACCAGCCAGCGTCCACGCGGTGCAAAGGCTCCGCTGACCGCGGCAATCACCGCTCCCAGCAGCAGCGCCGCGCAGACCACGATCAGGCCGGCAAGCGTGACGTGCGCATCGGTGTACGTCACGCCATCGAAGATGGTATGGTGCTCAAACAGCAACTCGAAGCGGCTGATATAAACACGCATCGCAACAGTCAGCAGCAAAAACGCAACCGAGATCGACAGCCCTCGCCAAGGCAGCACCGCAAAACTGCCACGACCGCCGCGGAATGCCCTCGCCCCGCCCGCCACGAGCAGGAAGAAAAGCGCCATCACGCAGATGACAACGCTGAGCGTCAGCAGCCAGCCCACAATCAATTGCCATGCCGGCAGCGTAAACAGAAAGAAGTTCAGCGGCTTGCCGAAGATCGGGTCCACCACGCTACCCGTGGCGCTGGGCGCGTACCACCAGAGCGCCAGCGTTTGCCACTGCCTCGCCATGGCGCCGCCAGCCAGCAGCGCGATCAGCAATGAGCCGCCGACGGAAACAATGCGCAGCACGGGCTTCAGCGATAGCCGGACTTCCTGGCCGCCAATGTAGAGGATGTGATCGCTGGGCAGATCATCGAGATGCGTCCGTTTGAGGGCGGAAAAGCTCCCAAACAAAGCGAGGAAAGTGAAGGCAAAAAATCCCGCGAAGATGCCCCACTTCAGGCCAAAGGATGTCCAGAAGACATTCCCATAGCCGAGCGACCTAAACCACAGCAGGTCAACCCAGCAGGAAAGCATGGTCCGTCCGCATAGAACGATGGCGGCAACGACGGCAATCAGCAGAAGCACTCTGCCTCGGCCGCGGCGCGGCTGCGATGTCAAATCCGGCCAATCGATGGTATCAGGCAAGTCTTTACCTCACGCTTTCTGTTCACATCAACTTCACTTTAGTCTTCTTCAGGGTTCACTGTCGCCAGACCACTGCTGATCTGGTACAAAACGACTGCATAACGAAATAGCTGTCATCCTGAGCGACCGGAGCGCAGCGAAGGAAGTCGAAGGACCTGCGGTTGTTTTTCGTTTTGCAATCAAATCGCGCCAAATCAATGTAACTTCACGCCCGCCGCTTTGCCGCCTCCTGATAAACGGCCGCATACTCGCGCGCGGGCTGTGCCCAGCTATAGTTTCTCGCCATGCCGTTCAGCATCAGCTTCTTCCAGGCCGCCTTGTCCTCAAAGGCCGTCAGCGCCCTTGTAATCGCCGCCAGCAGGCCCTCGGCGCTGAAGCCCTGAAACTTGAAGCCGGTCCCCGTTCCCTGCTGCGGATTCCACTCGGCAATCGTATCGTCCAAGCCGCCGGTGGCGCGCACCACCGGCACTGTGCCGTACTTCAGCGAATAAATCTGGTTCAGCCCGCAGGGTTCGTAGCGCGAAGGCATCAAGAAGATGTCGGCTCCGGCCTCGACCTTGTGCGCCAGCGCTTCGTTGTAGCCGATCCGCGCCGCCACATTTGCCTTGTTCCAATGGGCCCAATCGCGGAAGAACTTTTCGTAGGCCGGATCGCCCGTGCCCAGAGCCACCACGGCGACATTCATTTCCGACAGCCTGCCGGCAATCTGCTCCAGCAGGTCAATCCCCTTCTGCACAACAAAGCGCGAAACGATGCCGATGACCGGCGTCGAGTCCTTCACATTCGCCAGCCCAAAGGCCTGAAGCAGATCGGCACGGCAAGCCCGTTTGCCAGCCAGATTTTCCGGCGCGTAGCCCGCTGCCAGGTTGGGGTCCGTCGTCGGATTCCAATGCGCGTAGTCCACGCCGTTCAGAATGCCGCGCAGATCGGCCGACCGCCGCCGCAACACGCCGTCAAGCCGTTCCCCGAACTCGCGTGTCTGAATCTCCTCGGCATATTTGCGGCTGACCGTGGTCAAAATGTCGGAATAAACCAGACCGCCCTTGAAAAAATTGAAGGCGTTGTATTGCTCCAGCCTGTCCATGGTGAAGATCTCCCATGGAAACAGCAGCCGCTCGGTCGTAGCCGGCGGAAACGCGCCCTGGTAGGCGGCATTGTGAATGGTCAGGACCACACTGGAGCGGCTCAGCGCCGGGTCCGCGGCATAGACCGTGCGCAGGTAAACCGGAATCAGCGCCGCCTGCCAGTCATGCACATGGAAGACCTCCGGCACGCCCAACAACTTCGTCGCCTCCAGCACCGCCCGGCAATACAGCCCGAAGCGCTCGGCGTTGTCTGGATAGTCTTTTCCGCCCACGCCATACAGTTTTTCGCGGTCAAACATCTCCGGGCAATCGACAAAATAGTACTGCACACCGTCGCGCCGTCCGCCGTCCACGATGCCCACAAAGCGGTTGTAGGACTGAAAAGGAATCGTGATGGAGCGGACCGCATACCGCAATTTGTCCTTGAGGTGCCGTTTCACGCCCGCGTAGAGAGGCAAATAGACCGAAACCTTGTGGCCCAGCCTGGCCAACTCCGGGGGGAGTGCTCCGACCACGTCGGCAAGGCCGCCTGTCTTGGCAAACGGAACGCACTCCGAGGCGGCAAAAACAATATGCATGGCTGCTTCTCCCTGATCCGACACAAAACCGGCGCAAAACGGCCTACTTGCGACTCAAAGGGTCAGTCTACTACGCGGCTGCTTTCGGTCGCCCGACCGCTGGCGGCGCCCGATCAACTACCATCAAAATAGCTCATGCCCGCCAAGCCCAAACTCGGTCAAAACTTTCTCGAAGATCCGGAGGCCATCCAGCGCATCGCGGCCTCGTTCGGCGATCTTGCCGGCCGCACCGTGGTCGAAGTCGGCCCCGGACGCGGCGCCATCACCGAAGCGCTGGCGGCCCGCGCCGGTCATGTTCTGGCCGTCGAACTAGACCACACGCTCGCGCTCGGTCTGCGCGTGCAGTTTCCGCCGGATCGCGTAACCGTCATCGAGCAGGACGTGCTGAACTTTGATTTCGCGGCGGCTTCCGCAGCGGCGGGCGAACGCCTGCTTGTGGCCGGGAATCTGCCCTACGGCATCACCTCGCAGATTCTGCTCAAGCTCTCCGCAAGCCACGCATCGCTCGACCGCGCCGTGCTGATGGTGCAGCGCGAAGTCGCCGACCGCATCGCGGCCCCGCCGGGATCGCGCGACTACGGCCTGCTTTCGTTCACGGTGCAAATGTACGGACCCGCGCAGCGGCTGTTCACGCTGCCGCCCGAGGCTTTTTCGCCGCCACCCGACGTCTACTCGACAGTCTTTCGCTGGCGGTTTGCGCCGCGCTTTGAGGAGCTAGGCGTAGAGGAAGCCACATTTTTGCGCTTCGTGCGCCAGTGCTTTGCACAGAAGCGCAAGACGCTGGCCAACAATCTGCGCGCCGCTGGAGTTTCGCCCGCCGCTGTCGCCGCCGCGCTCTCCCAGGCGGCAATCGCACCTCAAGCTCGCGCCGAAGCCATTTCCATTGAGAGTCTTGCGGCCCTCTGGCGCTACCTGGAAGCAAAAGGGGCCGCTTCGCCCGGCGAAGCAGCCCATCCCTCCGAATAGCCTGATTTCGCTCCGTTCCGCAAATAGGCAGCGCCGACCTCCCGGTCGGCTGTGGCGCGGGTTTCCCAACCCGCGCTTCTCTGCCTAACGGAACGAATCTGCGCAAAGCATTGGCACACAAAACTATGCTGCCAAAACTTAGCGATGCGTGCTTCCGCCTCCGCCACTGCTGCTGTGCGAGCCACCACCTCCGCTACTGCTACCGCTACCACTACTATGGGAGCCACCTCCACCGCCTCCCGAAGAATGACTGAACGAGGATGAGCCGCCTCCCGAGGACGGGCGACTGAATGTCGGCGCACGCTGCGAGGGCGCGCTCGATGGCTGACTCACGCCGAAGGGCCGGACCGAGGGCGTAGTGGCGGAATGGCTGCCGCCGGGAACAAAGCCGTTTGCCGGACGCCGCCCCACCGGCGTTCCCGCGGCGCCTCCGTAAACGGGCCGAGAATGATCAGCTTGCCTCATTTGACCCGGTGTTGTCTGCCTCGACGCCGAAGGATCGTATTGCGGGCGCTGCATGATCGGCCGCAGCGGCTGCACCGGGCGTCCCCCGATTGTCACAATGGACTTTCTCTCCTGTCCTGGTGTTCCCGTGCTTCCGCTCAACGGACGCCGGTTAACGGCAATGACCCCATTGGACATGGGCGCAGGTCCAATGGGCGGCTTAGGACCGCCGACTGGCCTGTGTGGCAAACCAGGCGAAACCGGACGCGGCCGCATCGGAGGACGATAGCCGCCCGGTCCATGCCCGATGGTCGAAACCCAAACGCCGCCGCCCCACCATGGCGTGCACATTCCCGGAGCCCAGCCCCACCCAAAGTCGTCAAAATAATTCCAATCTCCGCACTGGTAGGGCAAATAGCCCCAGGAAGCGCCTGAAACCCAGATGTAGCCGAAGCGCGGCGTCCACATCCAGTAGCCGTTACCGTAAGGATCCCAGCCAGGATCGGCGGCCTCGTAGGGCGACCAGACAGCCCCCTGATCCGGCACGTCATACCAGTTTCCATTGGCGTCCAGGTCGTTCCATGCCGGATTGTTCCTGTCCGCCTGCGTGTCCGCCACGCCGGTTCGCGTTACGGCCTCATCCGTCATCGCCTGATCGCGGTCGGAATTCCATGTGTCCCAGGAATCCGGTTCAATCGATCCGGCCAGAACGTATTGGCCAGAATCTGCACCATTCAGGGCCACGCTCTCTCCGCCATCCAGATCAAGCGCCTGAGCGCTGCCACGCTCCAGATGGGCATTGCCGGAAAAGACCGCCACTTCGCCTGAAGACTTGTCCAAATTGATCCGCAGCACGGTAAAACCATTGGCTGTAACCACGCTGTTGCCGAAACGAATTCTGATATGGCTGTCCGCGCTCTCGCCCGGCAGCTCAAAGTAGCCCAGGCCGCTTCGCAGCAGAATCTCGGCGCGTCCTTTGCCACTCTGCCCGCGCAAGGCCGTGAGCGTCAGCGAGCTGTTGGGCGCAAGCCGGAGAATGCTGCCGTCGTCCAACTCGAATTCTGCCCGTCCGTCTGCCGCCGTCCGCACCTTGGTCCCCTCAAACAGCGGCGTATTGACCAGCGCCGGATCGGCCAGCAACTGGCCGCCTTGCTCGATTTGCACTCCGCCCTCAACGCTGCTCAGCCGCGCCGCGCGCACCGCATCACTCGCGTGCAGACATGGCGCCAGCAAAGCCATCTCCATGACCAGCGCCACCACTGCCAGCATCCAGGCTCGACATCTGCGTCCAACCACTCCGTGTTTCATTGCGCCCCGCCTTCCACGCTGTTGCAGTTTCTATCCCTGCACGACGACATTCAACTAACGTGTAGGACACGGTTCCAGGGCAAAAAGTCGCGTTTTATTGAGCGAAAGAACGAATATTCTCCCGATTTCGCCACAGTTAGGATTTCATTGCATATTCTCTTGCCGCTCAAGAGTCTCTGCGGTGTGAATGTGGCAGATCGCGACGGCCAGTGCATCGGCGGCATCCTCCGACGGCGGCACTTCATCCAACTCCAGCAGCCGCGCCACCATGAACTGGACCTGTGCCTTTTTCGCCAGCCCATAGCCCACCACGCTGGACTTGATCTTCAGCGGCGCATACTCAGCCACCGGCAACTTCTGCGTGGCCGCCGCTAGCAGAGCCACGCCCCGCACCTGCCCCAGCTTCAGCGCCGATTTGGCGTTCACGGAGTAGAAGACCTCCTCGATCGCCACCGCGTCCGGCTTCCAAAGCTCCAACTGGGTGGTCAGCTCCCGGTAGACCTCTTCCAGCCGCACCGGCAGCGTCTTCTTTTTGGACAGCCGGATGGCCCCCATCGCCTTCATCACCAGCCGGGTTTGCCGTCCCGAGTCGTCCGACTCGACCACGCCAAACCCGGTCACTTCCGTTCCGCAATCAATGCCAAAAACACGCATGGGCCTGAGTTTAACTCAGCCGCGCATGCCGCGGCTCCAAAGGCACTATGCATGGGACTTCACGCGCGGAGAAATCTCAACCTCAATTTCCGATTTTCATCCTGCTGACACAACGATTCATACTGAAAGAAGCAGCGATACAATTGAAGCGCTCCGATGGTTCGACCGCGAGGAGCAAAATCTCTTTCCAAAGGCTGATCATGACCCCTTTCCACGGCATGAGACCACGGATTCTATTTGTTCTTGTATTCCTTTTTTCCGGTGTCTTCGGCTTCGGGCAGCCAGCCGATACCGCGAGCATCCAGCTTTACGCAATGGATTGCGGGCATTTTGATTTCCCGGATCTTGCCAGTTTCTCCGACACAGGCGAGTACGATCATCAACCAGGCAGCTTGGCTGATCCCTGCTTCCTGATTCATCATCCGAAGGGATGGCTGCTCTGGGACACAGGATTTCCCGACACGTTCCCCGGCCGCCCGAGCGGGGCATCGACGGGAACTGTCCTCTATCGCAGCCAATCGCTGGCCTCCGAGCTGAAGATGCTGCATCTCACCCCGGCCGAGATCGCCTACGTCGGCTTTTCCCATCTCCACTTCGATCACTCCGGGAACGCCAATCTCTTTCTCTCCTCCACTTGGCTGCTCCAAAGGAAGGAACTCGATTTCGCCACGGCGAAGCCGACTCCATTTGGAGTCGATCCTTCGACCTTCTCCAGCTATCAAAAAGCGAAACTGCATCTGCTCGATGGCGACTACGATGTTTTTGGCGATGGAACCGTGCGCATTCTGGCAGCTCCGGGCCACACCCCGGGTCATCAGGTCTTGCTGGTTAAGCTGCGGCAGAAGGGCTTTGTGATTCTCTCCGGCGACGCCTTCCAACTCCAGCAGAACAGAAGCAAGCGGCTCGTTCCGGCCTACAACAGCAGCCGCGCGGAGACGCTGGCATCCATGGACCGCATCGAGCGGCTGGCCAAAAACCTGCACGCAACCGTCATTGTGCAACATTCCGTGGAAGATGCGGCGCTGCTGCCCGCTTTTCCTGAAGCGTGGCAATAAGCGCCGCTCGCTGCTCTTACCAGCTATGCAGCCACTCATCATCGCGGCCGATATGCACTGGCGTGCTGAACAGCTCACTCAGCCGCGGCTCGGTCAAAAGCTCCTCGCGCGGCCCGTCGGCCACAATGCGCCCGGCCCGCATCAGAATCACCCGCTTGATCTCCGGCAGAATATCGCCCAGATTGTGGGTCACGAGCACCAGCCCCGTGCCCTCACCAGCCAGATTGCGCATCGTCTCGCGCAACTCCCGCTGCGCGGCCAGGTCGAGCGCGTTTGAGGGCTCATCCAGCAGCAGTTGCCGCGGCCGGTGAACCAGCGCCCGCGCAATCAGCACGCGCCGCTTCTCTCCGGCCGACATCTCGCCCAGCAGACGGCTACGCAAGCGCAGTGCATCCATCCGTTCCAGCGCCTCCACGGCCCGTTCGCGCATCTCTCCGGTGATATGGAGATTGGGCCACAGCACCGAGGCAGAAAAGAAGCCCGCGAGCACCAGATCCAGGCCAGTGGTCATGGCTGTGCGCGCTTCCGGCAGTTCTCCCCTCAGCCCGGCCGTCACCACGCCGAAGTGCTTGCGCAACTCGGTCAGATCCCAGCGCTCGCGGCCAAAGATGCGCACGCTCATACCCGGCTTCACGATCGGATAAATCTGGCAGGTCATGGTCAGAATCAGCGTGGACTTGCCGCAGCCATTCGGCCCCAGAATCGCCACGTGCTCCCCGGCGCGAATCGTCAGGTTCACATCGTGCAACACCAGCCGGTCGCCGCGCGCCACGTTCACATGATGCAGATCAAGAAATACTTTCTGTTCAACAGGATCAGTCTCTTCACTTCGGCTTTCTTTCATTCCACCTCTTCTTACCTGTTAGATTAATAGATTGAATCCGATGACCAAAATGTCCGACGCCTCCCAATTCGTTCTTCCCCTCGGTTTTCGCTTTACCGCCGCTAAGGCAGGGCTCAAGCAGAGCGGCCACACCGACTTTGCCCTTATTGTGGCCGACGCGCCCGCAAGCGCCGCGGCCGTTTTCACCGCCAATCGCATCACCGCGGCTCCGCTGGTTGTCGACAAGGAACATCTGCGCGCGACCGGAGGCCGGCTGCGCGTTGCCGCCATCAACGCCGGCAATGCCAACTGCGCCAACGGTCAGGCTGGCCTGGACGCGGCCCGCGCCACCTGCGAAGCCGCCGCCCAACTGCTCGGCTGTCGACCGGAAGAAGTCTTTCCCTCCTCAACCGGCATCATCGGCGTTCCGTTTCCAACCGAGAAGCTCCTTGCCGTTCTTCCCGATCTGACCGCCAAGCTGGGCTCGGAATTTGACGATTTTGAGCAGGTCGCCCAGGCCATCCTGACCACCGATACCGTCGAGAAGACCGCCTTCGCCCGGCTGGAAGTTGCCGGTCCCGATGGCAAACCGCGCAAGGTCCACATTGCCGCCCTCTGCAAGGGCTCAGGAATGATTCATCCTCAATTGGTGCCGCACGCCACCATGCTGGTCTACATTCTGACCGACGCGGCCATCGAGCCGCCCGTGCTGGCTGGCTACCTGCAACAGTCCATCGAAGTCAGCTTCAACCGCATCTCGGTCGACGGCGACACCTCGACCAACGACACCGTGCTGCTGCTGGCCTCCGGCGCCAGCGGAGCCTCCATCGGACCGGAAAACACCGCCTTCGCCACGGCCTTGACGCAGGTCTGCACTTCGCTGGCCCGCCAGATTGTGGGTGACGGCGAAGGTGTCAGTCATGTTGTGGAATTGCACATCGAGGGAGCGGCCACGGATGCCGACGCGCTCAAGCTGGCCAAGGCCATCGCGCACTCGCCGCTGGTGAAAACCGCCTGGGCCGGCAACGATCCCAACTGGGGCCGCATCCTGGCGGCCATCGGCTACTCAGGCGTTCAGATCGACCCCGAGCACGTCGATATTCGCTACGGCGAGCTTGCCATTTGCACCAACAGCGGCCGCGCGCCGGAATTCGACGAAGCCGCCGCCCACGCCTATGTCACGCAGCCGGAGTTCTCCGTCAGCATTGCGCTCCATCAGGGCACAGGAACCTGCGTCTTCTGGACCACAGACCTGACCCACGAGTACATCCACATCAATGCGGACTACTCCACCTAGAATATTTCCAGGGATCGCATAAGTCTCTGGGCGCCCCACCCTCGGCGCGTCTTTGTTCTTGCGCCTAGGGTGGGAGTCCACGACTCTGGCATGACCGAAACACTAGAAATGCATTAGGCTGCAACCTCGGCGCAAGCTGTTTTGCTGCAAATCGCCCGCTCTCGCGCCTGCCTTCGATTCTCCGCCACCCACATCGCCAGAAAAAGCGCCAGCCCCATCGCCACAGCGCCCCCCGTGTCAATTAGGACATCTCTGAAGCTGCCAAACCGGTTGGGCACAAAGGTTTGGTGAAACTCGTCCGCTCCACCCACCAGAAATGTGACCAAGATCGACAGCCCATGCGTCCGCAGTTTACGCATCCATCGTGACGCCGGCTGCTTGAGCGCGATCCAGAAGCCGTGAAAACAGACCAGCGAAAACACTCCATACGCCAGAAAGTGGCCGGTCTTGCGAATCAGATAGTGGATCAACGTCCAGTGCACGCCCACGTTGTACCCAAAGATCGCCTCGGCGACGCGTCGCAGCGGAGCATCGGTGTGCTCCGGCCCGAAAAAGGATGTAGACTCGGCGGCAAAGAGCATCGCGAAAGCCACCACCGGCAACCACGCCCGCAACTGCGTCTGCAACCGTATAGACATACGCGCCGGAGTTTCCGGTACACAGCCGCCAAATGCGCGCGGAACTGAAGCCATAACGATTGCTCCTGAATGCTGGCTCGGATTTGGGCACAGGTATTTCCCTGCCTTACCAGCCAGATAATCCACCTATCGGCTTAAAACCAAGATTTTTTTAACCAAGCGACAAGTCTTTGAAATATTTATGGATAAACTGTCCTGAAATGAGACAGCCGACGCAGTTTCTGCGCCGCCGATTGTGGCGATCCAAGACTCTTGCAGACACAAACCTTGAAGACACGGCACCGCGAGATATGCATTTTGCGCCCCTTGCCAGAGACGCGATCAGCCGTTCAAGCTGCGCCGAGGATGAATCCTCTGGCAGCCTGATTCCATCCATTCAATCCTGCCAAACGAATGATAGAGTGGAGGATATGGATTTGAGCAAAAATAGGTCCATGGCGACCGCTGTTTCCTGCGCGACCTTGCTGGCTGCGCTTTCTCTTTTTGCAACCGGCCCCACCGCCGCCGAGCAGCCTGAAACGCCCACCGTTGCCGTGACTGAAAGCACTGGGCAATCGAGCCAGGACGTCAACAGCGGCAAGCCAGTCTGCCAGCCCGCCAAGCTCGGTTCGCCGTACATTCCGGTCGATAGCTGGATCTATCCCGCCGTACTGCGGCTCTACTCGCTCGGCTATGGGAACAATGTCTTTCTCGGCATGCGCCCGTGGACTCGCGCCAGCCTCAGTCACATGATCGAAGAGACCGGCGCGCAGATCGAGGAAGCCAATGCGGGAGCGGCCACCAGCGAAGCTCAGGGCATCTACGATGCGCTGCTGCATGAACTACGCCAGGACACCCAGGGCCCTTGCGGGACGCATCAAGGCAGCGCTCGCGTCGAGTCTGTCTACACGGTGGCGCGTGGCATTAGCGGAACGCCCTTGCGCGACAGCTTTCATCTTGGCTCGACCATCATCAACGACTACGGCCGTCCCTACGAAAACGGCCTCAACAGCTACACTGGCGCCAGCGGCTATGCGGCGGCTGGCCGTTTCGTCTTCTATGTACGCGGTGAGTTTCAGGCCGCGCCCTCGGCCACCGGCTATTCCCAGGCACTGGCCCAAGCGCTCTCGATCGTTGACAGCACAACCTATACCGACCCCAACACGCATCTGACAAACTACTACCTTCCCCAAGCCACGATTCCGATGGGACCGATCGCCACCGCCACCGACGGACGGATCCTTGAAGCTTTCGTCTCTGCCCATCTGCTCAATCACGAAATTTCCCTCGGCAAACAGGACGACTGGCTTGGACCTGGGCTGGGCGGCGGCATGGCCTATTCCAACAACGCCGAAAACATCTATTCTTTCCGCATCAACCGCATCGAGCCGCTCTACCTTCCGCTGATCTCACGGCTGACCGGCCCCTTCCGCTACGATTTTCTGGTCGGCTCGCTCCGGGGGCACAAATATATGCCCAATCCGGCGTATATCGCCAAGCCCAGCCCTAATCTGGCAAACGTGATCAATCCGGGCGATCCGTGGGTGCATGTCGAAAAGCTCAGCTTCCGGCCTACGGAAAACCTCGAATTCGGCTTTGAACGCACCGTGATTTGGGGCGGCGAGGGGCACGAGGGCATCTCCATCAAAAGCTTTTTGCGGAGCTTTGTCAGCACCACTGCCGGCGACAAAAGGAAGTGGGGCAACACCGATCCCGGCGCGCGCTTTGGCGCCTTTGACTTCTCCTACCGGCTACCGTTCTTGCGCAATTGGCTGACGCTCTATACGGACTCGGAAGTCCACGACGATATGTCCCCGGTTGACGCTCCCCGCCGCGCCGCCTACCGACCCGGCATTTATCTCTCCCATGTGCCCGGAATTCCCAAGCTGGACTTGCGCATCGAGGCGGCATCCACCGATCCGTCCAGTTCCAATGGCGCACGCCGCTACGGCCAGTTCATGTACTGGGAGGGAATCATGAAGCAGGGCTACACCAATCAGGGACAGCTCTTCGGCGACTGGATTGGCCGCGAGGACAAGGGAGGCCAGGCGTGGATCACCTATCATCTGAGCGGCAATGAATGGCTCCAGGTAGGCCTGCGCAATCAAAAAGCCGTCAAGGACTTTATTCCCGGCTCCACGACTCCGACCATCCCTGGCTCAACCAGCTTGATTCCCGGCGGCACCACGCTGAATGACATCAACTTCCAGGCGGTCAAGCGCATCGGCAAGGACTTCGAGATCAACGGTCGCTTCACTCTGGAACATTGGAAGGCGCCGATTTATCTCACGGGCCAGCAGACGGTGACGGCCACGACGATTCAGCTCACCTGGTTCCCTGGGCGCAAGGTCAGCTTCTAGATTTTTGACTGCATAATTTTGGGTGTCCCAGATCACGACTTGCAATTTCCGTCGGATTTTGCAAATGGATCAAGTTTCAGTGGATCAAGCCCCCATACCCCCGATGGGTATGGAGGGGGAGGGGTAGTTCTGTCTGTGCGAGGAGGCTGGGTGCAGCCTCCTTTTTGATGGTGCGCCGCTCAAGCGAAATCATCTGCAAATCGATTCGGATTTTGCAAGCAGATTGAGATTTCCTGAAAAGAAACAAAAATGCAAGTTCAACAAAATAGAACGTCTTCCGGGAGTTCTACGGACTCCCACCCATCGGACAAAAACAAAGGCGTCCGATGGATGGGGCACAGATTCATCGATTGAGGATCAACGAAGACGGTAGAGGACTACTTTGTTTCGGCAGCGGTTCCCATCGTCTGATTGGCCGCATCGATTTGATCGGCCAGCCGATCCAGCGCTTTGAAGTCGTCTTCCTTGGGAAGCCCCTTGACCAAAACCGGATCCAGAAACTGCACCTGCGATCTCAGGCTCGTCAGTTGCTCCGCAATCCGCTTGGTAATGATGGGACCACCCCAACCGTAAGAGCCGATCACCGCGACAAACTTTGTCTTCGGCCGCAGCGCGTTCGCCAGATAAGCCGCATTCACGATGTCGGGATGCGGCCCAGCCAACACCGCCGAAGAAGCAAAGACCACGGTCGAAGCATCCACCAGTGCGTTGGCAAGCTTGCCGGTATCGCCACCGATCAAGTTGAAAGGCGTTACGGACAGGCCCTTTTCCATCAGCCGGTCGACCAGGTAACTGACCATCCGCGAAGTGTTGCCATACATGGAAACGTACGGAATCACCACTTCCTTCTCCGCCTCATCCGAAGCCCACTTCTTGTAGAGATCCAGGATGAAGGCCGGCCGCGAGTAGACCGGGCCATGGCCGGGAGCAATCACGTCAATCTTCAGCGGAGCAAGCTTGATCAGGTGCTTCAGGATAAATGCGCGGAACGGCATCATGATTTCCGCATAGTACCGTTTCGCGGCGTTGTGCACGCGCGGCTCATCCACGGCATACAACTCGCTGGTGGCCAGATGAGAACCCAGGAAGTCGCAGGTAAAGAGGATCTTGTCCTCGGCCAGATAAGTCACCATCGTATCGGGCCAGTGGACCCAGGGCGTCAGAAAGAATTGCAGCGTTTTGTTGCCCAGCGAGAGCGTTTCTCCGTCGGCGACCTCAATGAACTTGTCGTCGGGAATCGGCATCGCATCGGCGATCAGCCCCTTGCAGCGGGCATTGGTCACGACCTTGGCTTCCGGGAAGAGCGCCAGCACCGCGGGAATGGAGCCGGAGTGATCCTGCTCGCCGTGGTTGGCAATAATGTAGTCCAGCTTGCGAAGGCCGGTCTTCTTCAGTGTTTCAAGATAAGCAGCCGTATCGGGAGGATAGACCGTATCGACCAGCGCGGTCTTTTCGCTTCCCTTGATCAGGTAGGAATTATAGGTCGTGCCCTCCGGCAGAGGAACCAACTGGTCAAACAGTCTTCTATCCCAATCGATGGCGACCATGGACAGGATCTCTGGCGTGATTTCTCTGGCGATCATTTTCTGTATTCTCCTTCTGAGTGCAATGGGGTCAAAAAACCTGGGGGAGCCGGGCGCGAATTCTGGAAGGACTGGTCTGATTCAAGACTCATCTGCGGGAAAGCAAGCCCAGCGCGAAGCGCCTTTGCTTCAGGCCATCCGCAACTGCCTGGCCACTTTTACATCGTCTTCCTATGACAAAGCGTAGCGGCATTCCGCGCCGTCAGATGTGACAAGAATCACGTCGGGGCCACGCTTCTCCACCATCCGATACATGCCACGATCAGGGATGTTCGCCGCATTCATCACGCGCCCCGCCAGCTCCGCCACCCCATTTCGATGGCTCAGCAGGTAAAATTGAATTTTGCACGTTTAAAGGAAGACAGAATGCATCGTTGGTCCAAGCTTTTTATTCCTACACTTCGCGAGGCCCCGGCAGACGCCGAAGTGGCCAGCCACAAGTTCCTCATCCGCTCGGGCTACATCCGCCAGCTCGGAGCAGGCATCTACAACTACCTCTTCCTCGGCCAGCGGTCGATCAACAAGATCATCGGCATTGTGCGCGAGGAGATGGACAAGATCGGCCAGGAGTTCTTTCTGCCCGGCATCCTGCCCCGCGAGCCGTGGGATGCCAGCGGCCGCTGGACGGTCATGGGCGACAACATGTTCCGCCTCAAGGATCGCAAAGGCACAGACCTCTGCCTGGGCATGACCCACGAAGAGATCATGACCACCATCGCCAAGAACGAACTGCGCAGCTACAAGCAGTTGCCGCAGATCTGGTATCAGATTCAGACCAAGTTCCGCGATGAAGCGAGGCCGAAATCGGGACTGCTGCGCACCCGCCAGTTCACGATGAAGGACGCCTACTCCTTCGACATCGACAAGGATGGCCTGGACAAGAGCTTTGCGCTGCACGATGCGACCTATCGCACGATTTTTTCGCGCTGCGGGTTGAAATTCGTGGCCGTCGAAGCCGATTCGGGCTCCATGGGCGGCTCGCAATCGCAGGAGTTCATGGTCTACACCAACGCCGGCGAGGATCTGATTGCAAGCTGTCCGGTCTGCGGCTATGCGGCCAACACTGAAAAGGCTATTTCACGGCTTGATCCGGTTGTCGAGTTGGAGCCCACCGGAGATGGCAAGCCGGAGCTGATTCACACGCCCGGCATGGGCGCGATTGCCGACATTGCGGCCTTCCTGAAGATGCAGCCCGCCAACGACATCAAGTGCGTGGCCTATATGGCGCTGAAGCCTGGCGCGGCAGACAAGCCCGGCACATGGCACGGCGTGGCGGCGTTTTTGCGCGGCGACCATCAGGTGAATGAGACCAAGCTGATGGGAGCCGTGGGCGCGACCGAGTTGCGCGCCATGCAAACCGAAGAGTTGGAGCAGTACCTTCACGCTCCGGCCGGTTTCCTCGGGCCTGTGGGACTGAAGCCCGACGACAAGCCGCTTGAAGACGGGCTGACGGTGGTTGTGGACAAGACGTTGGAAGGCCGCAAGAACATGGTGGCCGGGGCCAACAAACTCGACTACCACCTGCGCAACGTCGAGCCGGGACGCGATTTCACCTGGACTCTGGCCGCCGACATCCGTACGGTCAACGAAGGCGAAGGCTGTCCGAAAAATCCCTGCACCAAGCCGGATTGCGAAGACCATGATTCATGCGTGAAGAAAGCCTGCCCCGGCAAGCTGGTCGTAGGCAAAGCGGTCGAAATCGGCCACATTTTCAAGCTTGGCTACAAGTACACGGAAGTGATGGGCGCGCGGGTGCTGGACGTAAACGGCAAGGAAGTCACGCCGATCATGGGCAGCTACGGCATTGGCATCGAGCGCATTCTGACGGCGGCCATCGAGCAATCGAACGACCAGAACGGCTTCTGGCTTCCCTCCTCAATTGCGCCCTTCACGGTCGTGGTGGCGATAACCGACATGCGCGACCCGCTGCTGGTGGAAACCGGCGAAAAGCTGGCGGAAGAACTCGATGCCGCGGGAATTGACGTGCTTCTGGATGACCGGAAGGAACGCGCGGGCGTCAAATTCAAGGACGCCGATCTGATCGGAATTCCCTACCGCATCAACGTGGGCAAGAAGGCCGCGGAGGGCAAAGTGGAACTGGTGACGCGCTCGACCACAAGCAGCGTGGATGTCGCCTTGCCCGAAGTTCTGGCGCTGGTCAAGGAACGCATCGAAGAAGATGCGCTGTTGACGGCGGTAGAAGCGTAAATGCAGCCTCTGGCTGTCTGATTCCAGCTTTTAACTGTCAGCTGTTAGCTATAAGCTGTCAACTGTTTTTCAAGGAGCGGCGATGGCGTTAAAAATCAGAATTCCAAGGCCTACAGGAGAGCATCCCTGGGGATCGCTGCTATTGCGCTGGGGACTGCTTGCGTTTGGTACGGCGGCGCTGCTGTTTTTTGTTGTCTTCGCCTTCTACTACATCAAGTATCAGCACATTGTCGATGATCGGATGAACCAGCCCCTTTTTGCCAACACGGCCAAGATCTATGCCGCGCCGCGCCAGGTGCGTCCAGGGCAGAAATTCACCGTTCAGTTGATCGCCAACGAGTTGCGCTCGGCCGGTTACTCGGCCGATGGCGCCGCGCAGCCTTCCATGATGGGCACCTTCAGCCAGGGAGCGCAGTCCATCACCGTGCATCCCGGTCCGCAGTCCTATCACGCGCAGGACAGCGCGACAATTCGCGTCAGCTCGTCGGGCGTTGTCTCGTCCATCACGGACGACCATGGGCAGGCGCTGTCCAGCTATGAGCTGGAGCCGCTACTGATTACCGGCCTGAGCGACAACGCCAATCGCAGCAAGCGCCGGCTGCTTACCTATGATGAAATTCCGCCGAATCTGGTCCAGGCTGTGCTGGCCATTGAGGACCGCCGCTTCTTCGAGCACAGCGGCGTGAATTATGGACGGCTTCTGGAGGCAGGATTCCTCGACCTAACGCACGGCCAGAAGGAGCAGGGCGGCTCAACGCTGACCATGCAACTGGCACGCGGCTTCTTCCTTACGCCGGAAAAACACTTCAAGCGCAAGATCATTGAGGTCGTCATCACCTTCCAGCTCGAGCATCGCTTCAACAAGAAGCAGATCTTCGAGATGTACGCCAATCAGATCAATCTGGGCCAACGAGGCAGCTTCTCGATCGACGGATTCGGTGAAGCTGCCCAGGCCTATCTGGGCAAGGATGTCCATCAGCTCGATCTCTCCGATTGCGCTCTGTTGGCTGGCATGATTCAGCGGCCAAATTATTTTTCGCCCTTCCGCCACGGGGATCGCGCCATTGACCGGCGCAACCTGGTGCTGGATTCGATGGTTGAAACCGGCGCCATCACCAAGGACGATGCGGAACGCGCCAAGGATGAGCCGCTTCACCTGACAACGCAGAGCGTGGACGCCAGCGAAGCGCCCTACTTCGTCGATCTTGTGCATGAGCAGTTGACGCAGAATCTGGGCGAACGGGACTTCAACCGCGAAGGGCTGCGCATCTACTCCTCGCTCGATCCAGATCTGCAGCGGGAAGCAACCGAAGCTGTCGAATCCACGGTTCATGTGATCGATGAGCAGGTGGACAAGCTGCACGCGCACAACAAGCTTGGCCAGGCATACAGTTACCCGCAGGTTGCGCTGGTCGCGCTGAATCCGCACACCGGACAGGTTCTGGCGCTGGTGGGCGGACGCAATTACGGCAACTCGCAACTGAACCACGCCGTGGCCAAGCGGCCGACCGGCTCCATCTTCAAGCCGTTCGTCTATGCCGCGGCCTTTGCCACGGCCACCGAGGGCACCATGCTGGCCGGTCAGAACAAGCTGTTCTCGCCCGTGACCATGCTGAACGACGAACAAACCACCTATGGGGAAGGCACAGCTCAGGCATACACGCCGCGCAACTTTGAAGGCGAGTATCACTCCCAGGTGACGGCCCGCTATGCCCTGATGCGCTCACTCAATAACGCCACCATCAGCCTGGCCTCAATGGTGGGCTTTGATCGCGTGGCGGCTCTGGCCCGCGATGCCGGCATCAAGAGCGCGCGCGGAACTCCTTCGGTGGCCATCGGCGCTTATGACGCCACGCCGCTGGAAATGGCAGGCGCTTACACCGTTTTCGCCAATCGAGGCCTCCACATCGATCCTTGGATGCTGGCCAGCGTGCGCACGGCCACGGGCGACATGATTACCGATTACACGCCCGCCTCCCGGCAGGTTCTCGATCCGCGCGTGGCCTATCTGACCACCAGCTTGATGGAAGACGTGCTTCGCGGAGGAACCGGCGCCGGGGTGCGCGGCATGGGATTTTCCGCTCCAGCAGCGGGCAAAACCGGCACAAGCCATGATGCCTGGTTTGCCGGCTACACCAGCAACCTGCTCTGCATCGTGTGGGTGGGCAACGACGACTACACCGACGTAAAGATTGAGGGCGCACACGCCGCCGCGCCCATCTGGGCCGAATTCATGAAACGGGCTGTGCGGCTGCCGCAGTACTCCGACACAAACGGCTTTGCCGTTCCGGACGGCATCGAAATTGTCAGCCTCGACCAAGCCACCAACACGCTCAGCGACGACTCCTGCCCAGACAGCTACGATGCTGCGTTTCTGGACGGCACCGCGCCGGTGGAGACCTGCGGCCACGGGAGCGGGAATGGGAACGGAAACGGCGACCACCGCAACGTGATCCAGAAGATCTTCGGTCTGGGCAAGAGCGGGAATTGAGAAAGGTCCGATCGTGACCAACTCGGATACTCAGACAAATTGGCATTGGGCAGAGGGCATTAAATTCGCACTCGAAGGTGTCAAGTTGCTCTTTGTCCTAAATGGAGCAGCATCTGTATCCGTCCTGACATTTATTGGAAATGTCAGGGCTGGCCGCTCTGGCTTGCTGGTCGGCGCACTGGTTGCATTTGCTTTTGGTGCTGCAAGCACGATACCTGCAATGTTATTGGCATACCTAACTCAACTCCAATATGGTAACGCTTCATTAGGCAATGCAAGCAACTTGAACATCTGGAAAGACGCCGTAAAGTTTCACCATTGGGCCTATTTTTTTATGGCGCTAGGTCTTGTTTGCTTTATGACGGGTGTTGCTTTTGCAGCGTTTGGATTGTGGAACGTTCCAAGCACAATTCCATGCCCAGCTCACTCATAGCGGAGCCATATCCCAGCTACTTTTTGCTATTGCGGCGAGTGCCAAATGCCATAAGGGATCCCTCCCCAAACTCAAACAACTCTCCGCACGCCCGGCAGCCGCACCAGCGGATCAGCTACCAGCCAGCAGCCAATGCACGCCAGCGAACCAACCACGCCGAACTTGACCAGCGCCGGCGCAACCCAGCCGCGCAAGAGCAGACTCACGCCCACCAGCAGCACCGGATGGATAATGTAAACCGCGAAGGCTCGTCGGCCGAGCCACGACCACAACGCCGAAGGCTGATTCATGTGCTCGCGGAAGATCAACAGCAGAGCGGCGATCAGCCCCCAGGCCACAAAGGGTTCCCAGCAGCCATAGAGAATTGCTGACCAGGAAAGTCCGCCTAGAATATGCGCGTTTCCATGGCTTCCCGCGGACTGAGCCAGCGCACTGCCGAGCGGCAGGCAAGGCCATGCGAAGACCAGAGTAATCAGCCAGGGCCGCGCATTTTTCCAACTCAATTGCTGTAGCCAGTCGTGACGCCAGGCGGCAATGCCCAGCGCGAACAAGAAGATGTAACTGGCAAAGTAGCCAAGTTGCAGACCGAAAACATTCTGACCGGGAGGGACGAACTGGCGAATGGCCAATGCGGCGGCCGCGACGCCAAGAGCGCTCAGCAGCCACCAGCGAGAAGCAGGAACGGGCTTGGGCGCGCGTTCCGCCTGTTGGAGGGACCGGCCGAAAATCGCCCGCCAAGCGCAATAACCGAGCGCGAAAATCAGCAGAGCCTGAGCAAACCAGAGCGGCCCGTTGATAAACATTTTGTGCTGCCAGAGCCAGACATACGTGGACCAGAAGCCGTGGCCTTGCGCGCAGTTCACCATGGCGGCAGTCAGCGGGCCGAGAATCAAGCCGAAAGCCAGCAGCGGCAAGCCGAGACGCAGAACGCGGTCGGCGAGAAACCGTCCGTAGCCCTTCCGTTCCAACGAGGGCGGCGTGAAGTAGCCGGCCAGCAAGAAAAAGAAGCCCATGAAATAGGCTTGGTTGGTGCCGCAGAAAAGGCTGAGTAACAGGCTGGAAGGTGTACCTGAAGATTCGATCTCATGCCAGAACCAGCCGCCATTGCCGCCATAGGTAATCGCCGTATGGTGCAGGACAACCAGGGCGGTCAACACCGTGCGTAGACGGTCAATATAGAAATCACGCTGAGGCATGGAAGAGGATACGCATCTGCCAAGGCGTTTGTTCCGTTGGGGTTCCGTCAAAAAAGAGAATCAGTTCCCTGCCCCAAACGCGTCAAAAGTCGGCTTGAAACAGCTTCGGCCGCGAACAGGACGTTCGCGGCCGAAGGATGAAAGACTCATTCGTAATTAGTACTTGACGATCTGAGAAAACGAATCGGGCTTGAGGCTGGCGCCGCCCACCAGAGCACCGTCGATGTCTTCCTGCCCCAGCAGAGCTGCGGCGCTGGCCGGTTTCACGCTTCCGCCGTAGAGAATGCGGATATTGGCAGCGACCGTCGGCCCCAGCAGCTTGGCCACTTCGGCGCGGATAATTTTGTGCGTATCTTCGGCGATCTCCGGCGTTGCGGTCTTGCCGGTGCCGATGGCCCAAACTGGCTCATAGGCAATCACGATCGGCTTGGCGGCTTCGGAGGTAATGCCAGCCAAAGCGCCGTCAATCTGCGTCTTGAGCACGTCGGCGGTCTTGCCCGCTTCGCGATCCTCCAACTGCTCGCCGACGCAAACAACGGGAACGAGGCCGTTCTCGAGCGCGGCGTGCAGCTTCTTGTTGACGATCTCGTCGGTCTCGGCAAAGTACTGGCGGCGCTCCGAGTGGCCAATCAGGGTGTGGGTTCCGCCCACGGCCTTGAGCTGGCCGATGGAAGTCTCGCCGGTGTAGGCGCCCTCGGCGGCAAAGTGGATATTCTGCGCGCCAATCAGGACATTCGAGCCCTTGGCGGCGTCAATCACCGTCGGCAGCAGCACGGGTGACGGGAAAATGGCAATCTCGTCGCGGGAGTGCCCGGCAACGAGGGGCAAAAAGGCTTCGAAGAACGCCTTGGCTTCGGCCGGCGTCTTGTACATCTTCCAATTGGCGGCAATCAGTGCTTTACGAGACATGGTTTGAACTCCTCGGTTTGATTTTATTGGATGAATTCCGGGCAAAGGGTGACGGCGGGCACAAAACGATTGATTAGAGTTGGAGGACCTGATTGCAAAATTGGCGCACTGTCATGATTCTCGTTTCTCCAACCTTTCCAAGCTCAAGGATGTGAGAGCGCTTGTCCCCCGTGATCAGATAGTGCGCCTTGACCGCTTCGACCAAATTGAGCAAAAAGCTGTCGCCTGGATCATCGGCTAAATGAAGACTTGGGAGGGGTTGAGTCCAGACCCGCGCATGATTCAGGTTGTTGATCAATATTCCAAAGCGATATGGCTGCAACGCGGCACGAAAGCGAGGGTAGCGGCTGGCCTTCCGTATCTCTTCGATCTGATCGGTGCAAGTGGCAAGCTCGAATCTCTTCTGACGCCAGGCTTGATGGATTTGCGCCGGCGGTCCAGTTGGAGAAAGAATCGCGCTGAAGAGCACGTTCGTATCAAGCACAACCAGCATTATGGCCGCCTCGCCCAAGCCAGTGCTTCCTCAACGATTTCGTCAATCTCTTCTGGCGTTCGCGATGCGTTCTCCCGCTTGATTGCCTGAGCCGTCAGATCATAGATCCGTTCTTTTACGGCTTCCTCGACAAAGCGGGAAAGGTCGCCTTTTTTGCCGCCGCCTTCGGAAGCAAGAAATTGGCGCAGAGAGGCATCGGTGGTATCAGAAACAACGAGATTCCAGCGGGTGGATGTTGTGGACATAAGAGACTCCTTGTCAAGAATACACCTAAACACCTAAGCGCATAGACGCCAATATTGAAACCGATAGCACGTCCATCCCATGCGGCTCGGCGCCTCCCCCGATCCTTATGTCAAAGAAAGACTCAAGGGTCGGGCTCGGTGCGATTCATTTTATGTGCTACATTTGTGTCGAATCCATTGGAGATTTTTCTTGCGTTACAAATTCATATTTATCACCATCTTTCTGTTCACTTGGCTCCCTGCTATTTGCCAGCAAGATGCGCAGGCCTTTCGCCCAGCCGGCGCTGGACATACCGCACCCGTTCTACTGACGCCCAGCCTGACGGTTTCGGCACAGAAACACTGCGATGAACACGACGGTATTGTCAAACTCGCCGCGATCATCGATGAAGCCGATCTTCCACGCGAGTTGAAAACGCTCGATGCCAGCGACCTGCGCCTAGTAGGTTTTGCAACCAAGCTCGTGGAAGCTCAGCGTTTCAAACCCGGCACCGTCGATGGCTCGACCACAGCGGTCGCCGTCGAATTAACCGTCGGGTTGCACACCTGCGCACAACACCAAAAGCATCCGGCCGATGGAGATTTCTACCTTTTCACACTCCGTGCGCACCCGCTGATTGCGCTGACGGTTGTCGTGCCTTCGGCATCACAAGAAGTTATTGCGTCTCAACGCAATGAGACGGCTACAAACGAACTCGTGGGAGGGCGCATCAGTGCGCCCATCCCAACATTTCTCACCGATCCGAAAATTCCGATTAGCGGTAAACTCCCGAAACGCGGCCTCTGTCTTCTAGGCGTCACGATCAATGCAAACGGCGTTCCGCAAGATATCCATATAGTCCGCAGCCTTGATCCGGAGCTCGACAGCTACGTGATCGAATCGGTGAAGAACTGGCGTTTCAAACCCGCTCTCCGCGACGGCAGCGATCCGGTTGCCGTCGAAGGAACGGTCGCAGCAACGTTCGAGAATGTAGATAAAGAACCGGTTGCGTTTGCTACATTCATCCAGGAAACGCCGGAAAAGATTCAGGCCGCCATTGCGCGCCATCAAACAAAACAACCTGATTTAGAACCGATTAACGCCGACGAAGTGATCGCGCGCTATATGCCGCCGAGCCGCGTCACTGGTCGCTGTTTCGTCTCGCTGGTAATCGACACAAACGGTGTGCCGCAGAACGTGCATGTCATCAAGGGTCTGGATTCGAGCTTGGATATGGAGACTGTCGCGATGGTCGAGCACTTTCGCTTCAAGCCGGTAATGAAGGATGGAACTACACCGATCCCGGTTGGACTTATTGTGCCTGTGCATTACAGAAAAATGCTGGAAAAACCCACGTGGAATGATCTGTTCTCCGAGGGCCTTGGACTCGCTATTTTTTCCTTACTATAAAGGAAAATTCCATACTCGGATTTTAAGCGTGGCGCAATTCAAGGCTGAACTATCAAGCAAACAAAAGAGCCGCATCCGGCGACATTCGCTCCGGATGCGGCTTTTTACTGTTAGCTGTTTGCTGTCAGCTAGTCTTATTTGTCGGTCAGCGCTTCAACGCCGGGCAGCTTCTTGCCTTCGAGGAATTCGAGGCTGGCTCCGCCGCCGGTACTGATGTGGGTGATCTGATCGGCCAAGCCGGTCTTGTTGATAGCCGAAACCGAGTCGCCGCCGCCGATGATGGAGATGGCGCCCTTGTTGGCCGCAACCGCTTTGGCGATGGCGTTGGTGCCCACGGCAAAGCGCGGGAACTCGAAGACGCCAGCCGGGCCGTTCCAGACAATGGTCTTAGCCGTCGCGAGCACCTTTTCGATGGCTGCGATCGACTTGGGACCGATGTCCAAGCCCTGCCAATCCGCCGGGAAGTTAACGGAAGTGTCCCAGGTCTGGGTCTTGGCTTCGGCGTCGAACTTGTCGGCCAAAATGTTATCGGCGGGCAACAGCAGATTGACGCCCTTGGCCTTGGCCTTCGCCAGAGCGGCCTTCGCCAAGTCGATCTTGTCCTCTTCGACCAGCGACTTGCCGGTGCTGACGCCGAGGGCACGCTCAAAGGTATACGCCATGCCGCCAACGATCACCAGCGTATCGACCTTGTCGAGCAGGTTGTCGATGACATCGATCTTGCCGGAGATCTTGGAGCCGCCGATGATGGCCACGAAAGGCTTCTCGGGCGATTCCAGAGCCTTGCCGAGGTAGGTAATTTCCTTTTCCATCAGCAGGCCGGCCACGGCTGGCTTCAGAAAATGGGTGATGCCTTCGGTGGAAGCATGGGCGCGATGCGCCGAGCCGAAAGCGTCGTTGACGTAAACCTCGGCCAGCGAGGCCAGCTTCTGCGAGAAGGCAGGATCATTGGCTTCTTCTTCGGCGTGGTAGCGGAGGTTCTCAAGCAGCAGCACTTGGCCGGACTCGAGCTGGCGGGAGAGCGTAGCGGCCTCTTCGCCGATGCAGTCGGGAGCAAAGGCAACATTGACCTTCTCGCCCAGCGCACTGTCGAGCAGTTCGCGCAGCCGGTCCACAACCGGACGCAGCGAATATTTGGGATTGACTTTGCCCTTGGGGCGGCCCAGATGCGAGGCCAGGATCAACTTGGCTTTATGCTGGAGGGCATATTTGAGGGTGGGAAGCGTGGCCTTGATGCGGGTGTCGTCAGTAATGGTCGAGCCGTCTTCAGTGAGCGGCACATTGAAATCGACGCGGATGAAAACCCGTTTGTTGGCCAGATCGATATCGCGAATGGTGAGCTTGGACATGAAAATCACTCCGGAAGAGAACTTTGGGAGGTTCCCCGCCCGGAATGAGGCGATGTGAGCCGCTTGCGGGCGGAGAGCGTGAGAAAACTTACGACGGAGATTCCAGCGCGGCGCACGGAAGACCGAAGTCTCCGCGCGCCGCAGATGGAAAAACAGCCTAGAGGCCCTTCTTGGTGATGAAGCCGATCAGATCGACCACACGGTTCGAATAAGCCCACTCATTATCGTACCAGCTGATGACCTTGATCTGTCCGCCAACCTGCTTGGTCAGAGGCGCGTCGTAGATCGAGCTGCGGGAGTCGCCCTTGAAGTCGGAGCTGACCAGCAGGTTGTCGTCATAGCCAAGAATGCCCTTCAGCTTGCCTTCGGAAGCCTTCTTGATGGCGGCATTGAGCTCGTCGATGGTAATCGCCCTCTCAGGAATGAAGGTCAGATCGACAACCGAAACATTCGGTGTGGGAACGCGAATGGCGAAGCCATCCAGCTTGCCGGCGGTCTCGGGGAGGACGATCTTCAGAGCCTTGGCGGCGCCGGTCGAGGTCGGAATCATCGACAAAGCGGCGGCACGGGCGCGACGGAGATCCTTGTGGGGTGCATCGAGGAGCTTCTGGTCACCCGTGTAGCTATGGATGGTGGTCATGATGCCCGAAACGATGCCGGAGGTTTCCAGAATCACCTTCACCAACGGAGCCAGGCAATTCGTCGTGCAGCTCGCGTTCGAGATGATGTTGTGCTTGGCCGGATCGTACTTCTCTTCGTTGACGCCGAGCACGATGGTGGCGTCCTCATTCTTGGCCGGAGCCGAGATGATGACCTTCTTCACGGTCTTGCCCAGGTGAGCCTTGGCCTTGGTGGCATCGGTAAAGAAGCCGGTCGACTCGACCACGATCTGCGCTCCAACCGAAGCCCAATCAAGATTGGCCGGATCCTTCTCGGCAAAAACCTTGATCTTCTTGCCATCGACGCTGATGAAATCTTCGCCGGAGGTAATGTCGTTCTTCAGGTTGCCAAGAATCGAGTCATACTTGAGCAGATGGGCCAACGTGGCCGGGCTGGTCAAGTCATTGACAGCAACAAAATCGATCTCTGCATTGCCAAGTGCGGCGCGAAAAACGTTGCGGCCAATACGGCCGAAACCGTTGATACCAACCTTAACTGCCATGCTTATGTTCTCCTTCGTAGTCGATGCTGTGGTTTGAGATTCTTCAGGTTTGCCGCATGCAACGACAGAAGCCACGCCTGCAAGCAAATCCATCAAACTCATGATCGTAGCTTTCTTGCCAACGGAGACGAAATCAAACGTTTTCATCCCCTTTTGCGAAAAAAACCTCGTGTATCCATAGTATGCCCTCAGCTTTACAGGGTCGAATGTGACGGAGTGCACAGCAGAACAACTGAAGTCCTCGTCCTCAAACCCAACAGCCTTCCCGAAAAGGCACTATTTGCAGTGCACTCGGCAAGTATGGTATTCCGGTATCTACTATGTACAGGGTGAAGGTGGCATGAGCAGACGTTCCAGACATACTCCCAATCTTTCGGAATCCACGGGCAAGACTGGCCGGGAAATCCCATCAAATCAACCAGCTCCACTCGTTCCCGTCTATCCGGACGATGTTCCCCCGCGGGTGTTGCAACCGCGAGCGCCGCGGCCCATTTCCGCAAAAGCTCCGCGGCCCGCAAAGCAGGAATGGAATGAGCCGGCCGACTCCGGACGCCTGGAGATGGAAACCCAACCGGAGATGCCTTCCGTGCCTCCTCCGGAACCCGAGGCTGCCGAACGCTCGCCGCAAGCCCCCAAAGGGTACGTGGTACTCGCCATTGGTCTGCCCGGCTCTGGAAAGACCACCTGGTTCCGCCGCCGCGGGGTCACGCCGCTCTCCAGCGACCTGCTGCGCAACATTCTCTTCGACGATGTCGAGGAACAGCGCTACCAGGGGTTGGTCTTCTCCACCCTGCGTTCGCTGCTGAAGGCACGGCTTATCGCGCACATGCCGTGGAACTACGTGGACGCGACCAATCTCTCCATCCATGAGCGCAGCCAGTGGATCCGTATGGCGAAGAGCTTCGGCTACGAGGTCCAGGCGGTCTTCTTCGACGTGCCGCTGGAGGTGTGCCTGGAGCGCAACAGCAAGCGCGACCGCTCGGTCAGCGAGGATATCATGCGCAAGATGGCAGAAAAGCTCAAGCCGCCGGTCTTCACCGAGGGCTTTGCCAAAATCACCGTGGTGCGCGTCAAGAGCGCCAGCTAGAACTCGATCGATCCAGTCCGATTCGGACGAACCAAAAGAGGCGGGCGGCGTGGAAATCCACGCCGCCCGTTTCTTTTGGTTCGCGCCTCAAGATTCTCTGAGAATCTTTCAGCGGCTGGTCTTGGTCCACTCGATCCGCAGGCCGGTGCGAACGTTGAAAGGCAGGCTGGGATAGCCGATCGGCGCGATGTGCTGGTTATCTGTGAGGTTCTCCGCCTGGGCATAGACATTCAGCCATGAGAGCACCTTGAAGCTGCCGCCCAGGTCCAGTTTGGCGTAGCCGGAGTCCAGATTGCGGTTGGGCAAAATCAACGTATAGAGGTAGTTGGCGTCATAAAGGAATGTCGAGTCGTCGCTGCGGCTGGAAAAGGCCGCGGTGAAAACACCCGTCACGCGCTTGGCCGCATAGCTGGCCGTAAAGAAGCCCGTATGCGGCGCACGCCGGAATGGCCGCGCTCCCTTCAGCGGAGAAAAGGCCCCCATAGGAATGCCATTGAATGTCGGCGCATACCCACCAGCCAAGGCCTCGTTGGCGCTAGTAAAGGAGCGTTGCACGACTGAGTCGAGATAGGTATAGCCGCCGCGCAAGAAAAGATTTCTGCCGATGCCGCTCTCGACGGTTGTCTCGACGCCCTGCGCACGGAAGGCCTGGGTATTGACGGTCAGCCCCATGTCATAGGTGTAGTAGTAGCCAAGCTCATCCTTCGTCAGGTCTGGAAACAGCTTGATCAATTCCACAGCAGGAACCGACTCGATCTCCTTGCCGAACTGGTTATGAAAATAGCTCGTGCGGAAGAACAGCCGTTCGCTGAAGAAAGCCTGCTCAAAGCCGCCTTCATAGGTTCTTGTGGCCGGAGCAGACAGCGGCTCAATATGCAGTTGTTTGAGATCGGCCTCATGGCCGCCCTTCAGAAATTTGTAAAGAGAATTGACCTCATTGGTCAGCGTCGGTTCACGCACTCCGTCGCCATAGTTGAAGAGAATGCGGGTGCCGCTGAAAATCCCTTTGCGCGGACGCAGGGCATAAAAGGAAACTCCGGCGCGCGGCGAGGTCTGCGTTCCAAACAGCGAATAGTGCTCCAAGCTGCCACCCAGTGTATAGAAGAAGCGGTTTTTGAAGTCGCCATGCACGCCAGCCACGTAGTCGTAGTTGGTGCGATCTGTAACATTGTTCGTACCATAAGCGGGATAGACATAGGTTCCGCGCTCGTCTTCAAAATGGAAACCGATCAGCGCAGTCAGATGCGGTGTGAATTTGTAATCACCTTGATAAATGAGCTGGTCGCGATTGTTGACGTAATGATCGCCAGTCGGATAGGTCCCAGCGTAGTCCAGAATCGCCTGGCCGGTGACGGAATAGCCGTTGGCGCCAGTGATGGTCACCACGTTGCCCAGATAATCGCCGGAGCTATCTTGGCTACCTACGTGCGACCATTGATTCCACTGCTCACGCTTGCGCGTGGCGCCGTAGCGGATCATGTTATGCAGACTGGCCGTAGTCTGGTTGTCGATCGAAGCGCTGATAAAAAGATTCTGGTCCTTCTCGGTTACATCATCCGCAACGCGATAGAAGTTCCATGCATTGGGAAGGCCAGTGGCATCGACGCCGTAGTGCAGCGTGGCGCGGAGCTGCGTATTTCCGTTGATCTGCCAGCCGAAGTTGGCCGCAGTGGTCGCCACATGGTACTCGTCGTTGGGCAAATCGTTGTCTGTCTGGAGCCAACTGAAGGCGCCCAGATAATCCAGTTTTTTGTGCGCCCCGGCCACTTCCAGTTCTTCGCGCGAGGTATTCAGGTTGCCTGCGTCGACGTGGAGGAGCAGCGAAGGGTACGGCGTGGTGCCGTGCGGCGTGATCATGCTCACCACGCCGCTGGAGGCATCCGCGCCGTACAGGTTGGAGTTCGTGCCGCGATAGACCTCCGCGCTCTCAACGGCGGTGGTCGACAGCGGGCCAAAATCGTAGTTTCCGCCCAGATCGCCCGCGCTCACCCCATCCAGCAAAACCTTGTTGGAGGAAGAATTTCCACCGCGGATGTAGAGCGAGCTTTGAGCGCCAAGCTGGCCGCTCTGGACCACGGCTGTGCCGGGCATCAGACGCAACGCGCTCACCAGATCGCTGCGCAAAGCCAGATCAAGCGGCATCAGCACGCTGATGGCAGCGCTGGTTTGCGGCTGCGGCGTGGGTGTCCCGGTGGCCGTCACCACGATCGACTGCCGCACCCATTCCGGTTCAAGCACAATGTTGCGTTCGATCAGATCAAGCTGACCGGCATAGAAAACGGGCGTCTCCAACTGGCGAAAGCTTTTGGCGGAGACAATCAGGAAGAAGCGCCCCTCAATTCCCGTCGTCATCTGAAAGCCGCCGTCAGCAGCCGTTACGGCAGAGCTGACGGATTTGCCGCCGCTGATCAGAATCACGCTGGCGCCGGTCACCTTGGCGCCGGAAGCGTCCGTCACCACGCCGCGAACAGAGGCCGCCGGGCAGAGCGCAACGCCAAACACAAGCAAAAATGCGGCAAGAATGCGAGGCAATAAGGCGGAAAAAGGACGAGAAAGAAAATCTACGGAAACGAGCATGAAGTCTCCTTCGTTCCCCTCGGAACGCAAGTGGGTTTTGGGGCGCGAGGACCGGTCTCCTGACTTGCGCCTATCTCCAGCCACCTTCCCACAGACGCCCTCGAGTGGGCTCGTCTGCAGTGGTTCACAAAAGCTCTCCGCTCAAAGCGAAAAGAGATTGGCTGGTTCCCTGCCCTGACCGATAGAACGGGCCAACAAGCAGGAGCGCTCACAGTTGCGGGGCAGTTGCGGAATTTCACCGCATTCCCGAACATCCTGGCGATTACCTGGTGAAGTGTGCTGCCCGTGGAAAGAGCAGCCTGACGGCATGGAATTCATTTCCATCCCATCAACATTTATAAATGGCGCGGAACGTGGAGTCAAAAGCGGAGAAGCCTCATGGGCGGACGGTGTTTTGAAGTGGAACGGGACAGGACCGTGCGGGAGGGAGCGAGGAATGCAGAAGAAGAAATGGTGACCCCGGGAAGACTCGAACTTCCGACACGCAGTTTAGGAAACTGCTGCTCTATCCACCTGAGCTACGGGGCCATATTTAGAATGAATGACTTACAGAACTCGTAAAAAAACCAGTTCACATTCACTTACCGGACGCACAAAAACGCAGGGCTTGAACCCCACGCCAACGCGCAGAAGGGAGGAGACGAAAGTGAAAGCGAAGAGAACACGATATCAATAGGGTAGCATTCGTAAGGTTACCAAAGCCACAGGGGGTGCCTGGGAAATTCGCTTTTCGGAGTGGAAAAACAGAAAGCGCCATCAGCTGACGCGCCCCTTGATTCGGCCAAATATCCCAACAAAAAGGCTGTACGCCGTGCGCTTGAACGATTGATCCGACAACTGAATACTGCGTGTGTGCCCCATCCATTTCCTTCCGCTTTTTTTGCGGAAATGGGTGGAAAACGATATCGCTGTTTTCTTGCCGGATCGATAGCCTGCTACGATTTTCTGGAAACTGCGCGATGGATTGCTTGGTCCAGATCGGCAATCAGGTCTTCTGTGTCTTCGATCCCGACCGAAATGCGCAGCAGATCCGCGGGCATCTTGCGCTCTGCCTGCACTTCCACAGGAACGCTCGCATGTGACATTTTTCCGGGCAGGCAAATCGATGAGTTGACGCTGCCGAAGCTGACCATGATGTGGAAAAACGCCGCGTCCTCGGCAATGGCCTTCGAAACCTCAACCGAACCTGTCGTAAAACTCAGCACCGATCCGGGACCGCGCGCCTGGGAGCGCTGCAATTCATAGTCGCTGTTTTCCGTCAATCCTGGGTAGTAGACCTGCTGAATGGCTGGATGGCTGGCAAGGAATCGCGCAATTGCCTGTGCGCTCTGTTGCTGGCAATCCTGCCGGAGCTTCAGCGTCTTCGTGCCGCGCAAGAGCAGGAAGCAATCAAATGGCCCCAGCGCGCTGCCTTCCGCATTTTGCACAAAGTAGATCTGCTTGGCCAGCGCCGCGTCTTTCACAACGATGACCCCGGCCGTGACATCGTGATGTCCGCAAAGAAATTTTGTTGCCGAGTGCAGAACGATATCCGCCCCCAGATCGAGCGGGTTTTGCAAGTACGGAGACATCGCGCTGTTATCCACGCACAGCAGCGCTCCGTGCGCATGAGCCAGTGCGGCCATGCGTCGCAAATCGATCACGCGCATCAGCGGATTGGTGGGCGACTCGACATAAATCAACTTGGTCTGCGCCGTGATCTGCTGCTCGAACAAATCCGGGGCCTGTGCATCGGCGTAGCGCACGCGGATGCCATTGCGATCGATCACCTTGGTGAACAGGCGGCAAGTGCCTCCGTACAAATCGTTGTCGGCCAGGATCTCGTCACCGCTGCGTAAAAATTTTGTCACCGTGGCGATGGCCGCCATACCGCTGGAAAAACAAAAGCCGCGCGTACCGTTTTCCAGTGTGGCCAGTTGCTTTTCGAGCACCGTGCGCGTCGGGTTGCCGCTGCGCGAATAGTCGTATTCTCCAAACGCGTCCGTGTGCTCCTGCTCGAAGGTTGCGGTCTGATAGATCGGCGTGGAAATCGGACGAAAGCGGTCTCCCGGTGCGGGATCAAAACTAACCAAGCGGCTAGCGAATTTCATGGCACTCCTGTTCTGCTGTGGCGACGCAACCGGCTGCGACGAAGGCCTGCTCAAGATCGGCAATGATATCTTCAGGAGCCTCAAGCCCCACCGATAAACGGACAAGACCGTCGGTAATGCCCAGCCTACAGCGGAGTTCCGGATCAACGTCGGCATGAGTTGTCGAAGATGGATGCGTAATCAGAGTCTCCAGTCCACCCAGGCTTTCGGCGCGCGAACAAAGCTTTACGCTGTTCAGTGCCTTGACCGTTGCCTCGTATCCAGCCTTCAGTTCGAAAGCAATCATTCCGCCGCCCGTGCGTTGCTGCTTTTTGGCCAAGTCCTTCTGCGGAAATGAGTCCAGCCCAGGATAGTACACGTGCGCAACCGCCGGATGACACTCCAGCCATCGCGCCACGACCGCCGCACCTTCGCAATGCAACCGGAGGCGAACCGGCAGCGTTTTCATTCCCTGCAGCGTGAGCCACGCCTCAAAGGGCGCTTGCATCGTGCCGATCGTCTTGCGGATCAAACGAAATCGCTCCAGCAGTTTCTCGTCGCGCGTGGCAAGTGATCCGCCTACCGTCGCGTTATGGCCGTCGATATATTTGGTTGTCGAGAGCACCGTAATATCAGCGCCAAGCTCCAGCGGCTTCTGCAGAATCGGAGTTAGAAAGGTGTTATCGACCGCAAGAAGAATCCCATGCTGCTTTGTAATCCTGGCTACCGCTTCAATGTCCGTCAGTTTCAGCGTGGGATTGCCGGGCGTCTCAATAAAGACGATGCGAGTCGCGGGCGTAATCGCGGCTTCAATATTGGCGGCGACGGAGGTGTCGACAAACGACGCGGTAATGCCAAGATTGTCGAGCACCTCGCGAAACAAGCGCATGGTTCCGCCATAGACCACATCGGAAACGACCGCATGATCACCGGCTTTCAGCACGGAAAGAAAAAGCGTGGTAATCGCGGCCATGCCCGTGCGAAAGCAAACCGTCGGAGGCGTTGATTCCAGAGCCCCAAGGGCTTTTTCCAGCGCATCGACTGTGGGATTGGAAACCCGCGAATAACTGAAACCTTTATCGACACCCACGGCATCATGAACAAAGGTGCTGGTCTGATAGAGCGGAAACAGGATCGAACTGGCCAGGGAATCCAGCGTTCGTCCACCATGAATTGCAACAGTTCTATCCTTTAGCTCGCAAGTGCTCAACACAATCTCCTTATAGCTGGTCAAAAAAGTATCCATAAACAGTTTAGCCGCCAGGGGAAACCCCAGACGGCTGCCAGACAAGGAGATTGAGATGACGAACTCAAACTACCGAAGCCGGCCTGCCACCGCCTGGGGTGTGCATGGCCATAGACATTCGAGGAGTAAGCATCATCGTCATTAAAAATTCCTGCTTTGCTTGGATATGAAGTTTGGAGCGCCGGGCGGGAATTGAACCCGCGTATACAGGTTTTGCAGACCTGCGCGTTAGCCACTTCGCCACCGGCGCTTTAAAAGTACAACTGGCAATAATTCGATAAAGACATACCACCGAAAACTATCCCTGAAAATCAAAAAACCCACCACGCCATTCGGCGGGTGGGTCATCAGGGTTCGAAATTCCTGCTTCGAAGTCTAGCCCAGAGAACACGCCCGCAGAGCGCTGCCGGAACAGCAACACATACACATCGCGGGAGTGAAGATCTTGGTCATTGAGTCCTTTTGCGGTGAACGCCATCCATCAGCCATTCACAACATTTACAGAGTAAAGGCAAAAGGTGATGCGCGTCAAGCCGCATGAAGGGAGCAGCCGCATGATCGCGACGGAGCACACAAAACGTGGCGATGGCAGGCAAGCAATCCGCATCGCTCCAACTCACATCGTTCGCACGTAATTCTTGCCCGGCAAGCACCGCACGCGACCCGTCATTTCCAATTCAAACAGCGCTGTAAAAACCTCCGACGAGGTCAGTTGCGTTTCCAGCATCTCCAGAATCTCGTCGATTTGCAGGCTGTCGTCGGCGCGCAGAATCTCCAGCACAATCGTCTCCTCCGGCCGCAGAGCCGGATCGGGCAGGATCGATGCGGTGGTCTCTGATTTGGACTCAGCCGGCGCTTCGGACTCCAGTTCCAACCGAATCTGCGAAGGCAGATCCTCCCAGACATCCTCCCAGGTCGCCGTCAGCTTGGCGCCCTGCTTGATGAGCGTATTGGGCGTCCACGAGCCCTTGTTGGTCACGTTTCCCGGCACGGCGAACAGGTCGCGGTTCTGCTCGGCGGCGCAGCGCGAGGTGACCCGCGTGCCGGAATTCTCCGCCGCCTCCACGACCAGCACAGCCACGCTCAACCCGCTCAAAATGCGGTTGCGGCGAGGAAAATTCTGCGGCGCCGGAAAGGTTCCCATCGGCAACTCGCTGACAATCGCTCCGCCTGTGGCCAGAATCTCCTCGGCCAGCTTCTTGTTTTCCTTGGGATAGACCACATCGATGCCCGTGCCCCATACGGCCACGGTCGGCATCCGCGCCTCCAGTGCGCCCTTGTGCGCGCAGGAGTCGATGCCCCGCGCCATGCCGCTGATAATCAGCAACCGCCGCACAGCCAGATCTCGCGCCAGCATCTCCGCCATCCCCGAGCCATACGGAGACGGATGCCGCGTGCCCACCACCGCAATTCCCGGCCGGGAGAGCAGCCCCGCCGCGCCGCGCACCCACAGCACCGGCGGTGGATCATAGATTTCTTTCAGTCGTTCAGGGTATTCCGGGCAACTATAGGTCACCAGCGTCGCGCCCTGCTCCGCCACCCGCGCCCACTCCTCCTCGGCGGCCTGACGCGCCTTGCCGTCAAAGATAAACTGCGCCGCCGGGGCCGGAAACTTCAGCCCCTCCAACTCCGTCAGCGAAAGAGTAAAAACCTGACTCGCAGACTCCATCTGTTTCGTCGCATCCAGAATCCGCTTCGGACCCAGCCCCGGCGCCAGCACCAGCGCCAGCCAGGCCAACCTTTCCTCATCCAGTTGAGGCGCCGTCGCGCAGGTCGCGTCTTGAGGTAATGTGCTCATTTCTTACCCATCTGCCCTGAATTTGCACAGTTTTCTTCCCTCGCAGGAACCGAAACCGCACACTTTGGTAATTGGGCTCACATTACCCTGAGAAAACTCTCATGTCAAGCGATGCCTCTTCACGCTGCTTCCGCCGCCCCGCAAACCCGCACAAAAAAGGCCGATCCACTGAGGATCGGCCTTTTGCTAACTCCGCTAACAACGCTAACTCGCGAACTCCGCCGCCTTCAGATCTCCCACCGCATCAGCGTCGCGCCCACTGAGAATCCAGCGCCCACGGCTGCCATCAGCACCAGATCGCCCTTATTGAGCTTGCCTTCTTGAACGGCCGTCTCGATCGCCAGAGGAATCGTCCCGGCGGAGGTGTTGCCGTACTTACCGATATTGACGATCACCCGGCTTGGGTTCATGCCCAGCCGCTCGGCGGTCGATTGGATAATTCTCAGATTGGCTTGGTGCGGAATGAAGCAGCCCAGCTCCGCGCCGGTCACGCCATTGCGCTCCAACAGCTTGGTCGTGGCCTCGGCCATCTTGCGCACGGCAAATTTGTAGACCGCTGGGCCATCTTGGTGAATGTAGTGCATATGCTTGTCGATGGTTTCGTGGCTGGCGGGGTTCAAGCTGCCGCCGGCGGGCATATTCAGCGCCGCCGCGCCCGAACCGTCAATCTCGTTCGCGTAGTCGATGAAGCCGATTTCGCCCTCTTCGGCCGGCTCGATCAGCACCGCACCGCCGCCGTCGCCAAACAGCACGCAAGTGGTTCGGTCGGTGTAGTCGGTCATTCTGGTATTGGCATCCGCGCCGCAGACCAGCACCTTCTTCTGCGCGCCGCTCTCGACCATCTTCACGCCCGCCTGCAAGGCAAACATGAAGCCCGAGCAACCGCCAGAAAGATCGAAGCCCCACGCAACCGCAGCACCGATATTGTGCTGCACCAGGCAGGCCGTCGACGGGAACATCATGTCCGGCGTCACCGTGCCGACGATGATGACCTCAATTTCGCTGCCCTCGATGCCCCGCATCGCCAGACATTTCTTGGCCGCTTCCGTGCAAATCGTGCTTACGCCCAAGCCCTTGGCCAGCACATGCCGCTCGTGGATGCCGGTGCGCGACACAATCCACTCGTCGCTGGTATCCACCATATTTTCGAGGTCTTTATTGGTCAGCACTTGCGGAGGGACGTAGGTTCCGAAGGCCGTAATCTTGGCGCGACAGCCCACGATAGGGCGAACACTAAGGGTCAAAGCAATTCTCCTTGCATCTCGAACTCTGCGGCTTGAACTATGGAAGCAGTTCCCTGCTCTCCGGTCAATATAAATCTTCTGTCATCGCTGAGCGGGTGCCCTGGGTCCGGATACTCGGACCTGGAATTCCACCGCCCCCAAACTGTCTGTCATCCTGAGCGACCGGAGCAACGCGAAGGGAGTCGAAGGACCCGCGGTTGTTTTTCCGCGTCAAGCCGAATCAGATTCTGAGCCCACGGCAACAAAAAAAGCGCCGGGTGACCTACTGCACACGCACTAGCCCGTTACCGTTGCTTCCTTCCGGACCTGGCGGGGTTGGCGGGATTACGTCGCGTAGGACCCGGCACTTGCTGATTTTAGCACCCTGCGGCGAACTCTTCCTCTATCTGTTTCCCACAACAGCTCCGTGCCCCATCCATGCGCATTTTTTCTAGCACATGGGTGGGAAGCCAGAACCCCCAACCAGGCGTCATTTTTCCATCCCCAGTACAATTGACCTGTGACCAAGACCTCCCCACACAGGCCCCCCACCGTGGGATTTATTTCGTTAGGCTGCCCGAAAAACCTCGTCGATTCCGAGGTGATGATGGGGCTGCTGGACCGCGCGGGAGCGCGGCTGACCGCCCATCCCGAAGAGGCCGAAATCCTCATCGTCAACACGTGCAGCTTCATCGACACTGCCAAGCAGGAGTCTGTGGACGCGATCCTTGAAATGGCCCGCTACAAGACCTCCGGCCGGGCAAAAAAGCTGATCGTCGCCGGCTGCCTGGTCGAGCGCTACCGCGACGAGATTCAAAAAGGCATCCCGGAGGTCGACGCCGTCGTCGGCACGGGCGAGTTGGAATCCATCCTCGAAGCTGCGGGTCTGGCGCCCACCACGCCTTCGCCTTTCATTATTCTTCGCGGCAAGGCAGCCGAGATTCGGCCCGGCCAGGAAGCGCAAGCCGGAACGCATAAGCACGCTCCCAAAAATTCAGGTAATACGAGCGAAAAACAGCCCTCGGGGGCTAAAGCCCGCGAGAATATTGCCGCATTTTCGGCACGACTGAAGTCGTGCCCTGACACAAAGCAGGATTCTCCCTCAGACGGGGCCGTGGAAACACCAAGCTCCCGCCCGGAAGGCGACCTACGCGAACGCCAGGGCCGCTTCCGCCGCGACGCATGGCAAGGCGCGCAGCATCAACTACCCACCTACCTCTACGACGAAAGCACGCCGCGATTCATCACCACGCCCGGCTCCTCGGCTTACATCAAAATTGCTGAGGGTTGCGACCACCCCTGCGCCTTCTGCGTCATTCCCAATCTGCGCGGAAAATTCCGTTCTCGCCGTCTCGAATCGGTCGTCGCCGAAGCGCAACAGCTCGTCGCACAAGGCAAGCGCGAAATCACTCTCATCGGACAGGACACAACCTGTTACGGCGAAGATCTCGGCATGAAAGACGGCTTGGCCCAACTGCTCGACGCCGTGGCCGCGATTCCCAACCTGCGCTGGCTCCGCTTTCTTTACGCCTACCCGAACCGCATCACCACCAGGCTTCTGGAAACCATCGCCAAGCACGACAACATCTGCAAATATCTTGATCTACCGCTCCAGCACGCCTCGCCCGCCGTTCTGAAGCGCATGAAGCGCGGCGGCAGCGGCAGCATTTTCCTCAAGACCATCAAGAAAGTCCGCGCCACGATTCCCGGCGTCGTTCTCCGCACAGCTTTTATCGTTGGCTTTCCGGGCGAAACTCTCCACGACTTTGAGCTGCTGGAGGAATTCGTCCGCGAGGCGAAGTTCGATTGGCTCGGCGTCTTCGGCTACTCCGACGAGGAAGGTTCCGGCTCCTTTGCGCTCGACCGCAAGGTTCCCCAGCGCACCATCGAATCCCGCAGGCGCCGCCTGATGAAGCTTCAGCAGTCCATCAGCAAGCGCGCCAAGCAGCAATGGGTAGGCCGCGAGCTTATCCTCCTGGCCGAAGGCGAAAGCGAGGAGACGCCTCTGCTCTGGGAAGGACGCACCCAGTTTCACGCGCCAGAAATCGACGGCAAGGTTTACATCAACGACTTCGGCCCGCTGGAAGCGCTGGAGCCCGGCCGCTTTTATCAGGCAGAAATCGCCGAGGCCCACGACTACGACGTTGTGGCACGCATCCTCGGCAAGTCGCGGTAAAGTGGAATAAGCGATGGCACCCAAGAAAAAATCCGTTAAGCTTCTCCATTGCCCCACCTGCGGAATGCTGGTCCGATACGGCGACGAAGACTTCCCTTTCTGCAGCGACCGCTGCCGCAAGATCGATCTCGGCAAATGGGCGATGGGCGTTTACAAGATCAGTTCACCCGTTCTCGATCCCGAGGTGCTGGAAAACCTCGGCGAAGTGGGCGGCGGCCAGGACGAAGACTCCGATGACGAATAGCTCCGCGCCCAACAGCGCACCCTCCGCTCACAAAACCCTCTGGGCCTGGACCGTCGCCACCTTTTTCGGCGCTGGCCTCTGCAAGCCAGGCCCTGGAACCTGGGGCTCAATCGCCGCCGTGCTGCTGTGGGCCGCTTTTGCCTGGGGCGTTTCCTCGGCTCCCGGCGCGCTGCTTATCGCCCTGCTAGCTGTCATCGCCGTGGCACTGGTTGTCGGCATTCCCGCCGCGACGATTGTTGAGCGGGAAAGCGGCCGCCAGGATCCTGGCTTTGTAGTCGTCGACGAGGCAATCGGCCAATGGATCGCTCTTATTGGCAGCCATGCCGACGGACGTCATGCGCTGATCGCGCTCATTCTTTTTCGCCTTTTCGACATCACCAAGCCCTTTCCTCTCCACCTGCTCGAAAAGCTTCCCGAGGGCTGGGGCATTGTGCTCGATGATGTGGGCGCCGGACTGTATGCTTTGGGTGTAGCATCGCTGTTGCATCTTTGGATTTGATATGTTCCGCACCCGCATCCAACCCGCCGCTGAAGCCATCTCCGCGCCGCGCATCGACGACATTGTGCCCGCCGCCGCGCTGCCCGAAGGCGAGGTCGAACTGATCGGCGCCAATCTGGGGCCCATCGTTGGTCCTCCCGGCGTGCTGCCCACCGTACTGCTCGACGGCGAACCAGCCCATATCCTGATGAGCCGCCCCAGCCGTCTGGCTTTCCAAATCCCCGCGGATGCGGCAACCGGCTTGGTCCAGGTCAACAATCCAGCCGGCGTGAGCAACACGGTTCCCATGCGCGTGGCCCATCAGCTTTCCGAGAGCCTGCACCCGGTCACCAGCCCCGCGGTCAGCCGCTCCGGCATGATCTACGCCACCATCTCCGGCACACGCGGCAAGCAGACGCCGGTTTCCATCGTTCGCATCAGCCCCGACGGACGCGGAACGCCTTTCGTCACCGGGGTTCTGAACCCCACAGGCCTGGCTTTCAGCCCCGACGGCGACCTCTACGTCACCTCGCGCGCCGAAGGCAATGTCTACCGCATCGATCCCGCCGGCGAGCCGGTTCTCTATGCCGAGGGCATGGGCGTGGCCACCGGCGCCGTCTTCGACGCCGAGGGCAACCTCTTTGTGGGCGACCGCAGCGGAACCATCTTCAAGATCAATCCCGATCGCCAGATCTTTGTCTACGCCACGCTGGAACCCAGCCCCGCTGCTTATCATCTGGCCATCGACGCCAGCGGCACACTCTACGTCACCGGGCCTACGCTCAGTTCGAACGACGTCATCTGGGCCATTGACACCAACGGCAACGCCCGCGTCTGGTACTCCGGCCTGGGCCGTCCGCAGGGCCTGGCGCTCTCCAAAGAAGGCGACATCTACCTGGCCGCGTGTCTCCATGGCCGCCGCGGCGTGGTCCGCGTTACCCAGAAGGGCAAGGCCAGCCTTGTTCTGGCCGGCGCCAACATCGTCGGGCTGGCTTTCTCTCCGCTTGGCACCGCGATTCTCGCCACCAACGAAGCCGTTTATGAAGTGGACTTGGGCGTCGAGGGACTTTGACAGCAGACAGCGAACAGTTCAAAAAGACGAACGACTGTAAGCTGTACAGCGGCTTGCTGTACCCTCTCACCCGCGCAACACGAAATTAGAGCTGTTCGCTGAAAGCGGTTTTTAACTGTAAGCTGTTAGCTGTCTGCTGTTGACTGTTTACTGTAAGCTGTCCACTGTAAGCTGTAAGCTGCCCTTATGAAATCCGAAATCATCGCCATCGGCTCCGAGATGCTCACGCCCTATCGCCAGGACACGAACTCCCTCCATCTCACGGAGAAGTTCAACGATCTGGGGGTCACGGTCGCCTTCAAGACCATCGTCGGCGACCGCCGCAAGGACTTGGTCAGCGCCATTCACACCGCGCTCGGCCGCGTCGACATTGTGGCCATCATGGGCGGCCTCGGACCCACTGAGGACGACCTGACCCGCGAGGCCGTGGCCGAATCGCTCTCGCTCACCCTGCGCCGTGATGACGCACAGTTGGCTGCCCTGGCCGCCCGAGCGGCCACGTGGAGCCGCACTATGCCTGAGAACAACCTCAAGCAGGCGGATGTGCTCGAGGGCGCCACGCTGCTGCCGAACCCCAACGGCAGCGCTCCCGGCCAGTGGCTGGACACCACGTACTCCGGCTATCGCAAGCTGCTGATGCTGCTTCCCGGCCCACCGCACGAGTGCCTTCCGCTGTTCGACACCGAATGCTTGCCCCGCCTGCGCGATGTTCTGCCCGTTCGCCACATCGCCAAGCGCACCCTCCGCGCCGCCATGATTCCCGAGTCGCAAGCCGACGCGCTGCTGGCTCCCATCTACAAGACTTATTCCGACGTGGAAACCACCATTCTGGCTCATGCCGGCGACATCCAGCTCACCTTGCTCTGCTCCAAGTCGAACGCCGCCACCGCCCAGCAGCGCGTCGATGAGCTGTCCGATCGTCTGAATGAGGCGATTGAAGACTGGGTGTATTCCTCCGACGGCGAAACCTCCGAATCTCTGGAGCAGATCGTTCTTTACTATCTCGGCTTCCGCCAGGCCACACTTGCCGTGGCGGAAAGTTGCACCGGCGGCATGATCTCCCAGCGCCTTACCAGCGTTCCCGGCAGTTCGCGGTCTTTTCTCGGCGGCGCCATCGTCTACTCGAATGAGCTGAAGACCGCCTTCGCCGGCGTTCCCGCCGAACTGATCGCCCAGCACGGCGCCGTATCGCCGGAGGTGGCCGAAGCCCTCGCCACGGGCATTCGCCAGCGCACCGGCGCGACTCTCGGACTCGGTGTCACCGGCATCGCCGGTCCCACCGGCGGCACGGAAGCCAAGCCGGTCGGTCTAGTCTACATCGCTCTCAGCGACGAGAAAAAGACCGAAGTGCTTGAAAAAAGATTCAACGGTGACCGCGATTTCATTCGCCAGTACGCCAGCCAGCAAGCCCTTGATTTGGTCCGCCGGCGGCTGCGGTAACCGCAATTTTTTCTGCGTATTGGGTCGTGCAATTCCAGAGGTTGACAGGTTCCAGGCACGGCCAGGATTTATTGTCTGTAGGCTTTTCACGCTTGCCGCCAACGCAATGGCAACGCAAGCTACCTCGCCATCTCGCCCTACCTGTTAAACTCACACGTTATGGTTCTTGCAATTCTGCTCATAGCAGCCGCCTCTTATTTTCTCGGGTCGATCCCCACCGGGTACTTGCTTGTCCGCCTTATTTGCCACAAGGACATCCGCCAGGCCGGCAGCGGCAACATCGGCGCCACAAACGTCCTCCGCTCCGGCGGCAAGCGCCTGGGCGCCGTGACCTTTTTGCTCGACATGCTCAAGGGTTCCGTCGCAGTCTGGCTCGGCGGCGTGCTCGGAGCGCTGCTTCTGCCCCACTGCCCTCTGCGCGACGCACAGGCGCTTGCCGTTCTGTTTGCCGTCCTCGGCCACATGTTCCCTGTCTGGCTCGGCTTTCACGGAGGCAAGGGCGTATCCACCAGCTTTGGAGCCTTTTTAGTCGCAGCACCGCCAGCGGCTCTGGCCGCCATTGGCGTGTTCGCTCTGGTTCTTGCGTGCAGCCGCTACGTCTCGCTGGCCTCCATCCTAGGCGCGGTCGGCTTCCCCATCTTTGCCTGCTTTCTGGGGCACGGCGACCGTCCCCCGTTTTTCATCGCCGTTCAAGCCACCGTTGTCTTGCTGATCATCGCCAAACACCACCAGAACATCCGTCGCCTTCTGTCGGGCTCGGAGTCTCGCTTTGGCGCCAGGAGGTCCGCATGAGTCGCATCATTGTCCTGGGTTCAGGAGCTTGGGGGACCGCCATCGCCCTTTCGCTCGTTCGCCGTGGAGGCCATCAGGTCTCTCTCTGGGCGCATAGCCCCGAATTTGCCCGCGAGATTATCGACGCGGGTGAAAACAAGCCCTTCCTGCCCGGCTTTCCCTTCCCCGCCGAGCTCACCGTCACCGGCGAGAACGAAGCCGTCCGCGACGCCGAAATTGTCGTCTCTGTTGTGCCATCGGAGTTTCTGCGCTCCACGCTGGAGCGGATCGGGCCCTATATCCACTCGGGACAGATCATTCTCAGCGCCACCAAGGGCGTCGAAAACCACACTTTCCTGCGCATGACGCAAGTCATCGCCGACTGCCTCGGAAAGACCTGTCCGGCGATCCCTGTCGGCGCGCTGAGCGGCCCCAGTTTCGCGCTGGAAGTGGCGCAGGGACAGCCAACTGCCGTCACCGTCGCCTTCAACGACCAGGGCGTTGCCGCACGCATTCAGGCCGAATTCTCCTCGGAAGATCTCCGCCTCTACACCAGCACGGATGTCATCGGGGTCGAACTAGGCGGCGCACTGAAGAACGTGATCGCCATCGCCGCCGGAGTGGCTGCCGGAGTTGGCCTGGGCTACAATTCCGCCGCCGCGCTCATCACGCGCGGCATCGCCGAGATTACGCGTCTGGCCGTCGCCTGCGGGGGCAAGCGCGAAACCCTCGGAGGGCTGTCCGGTGTGGGCGATCTGGTGCTGACCTGCACCGGCTCACTCAGCCGCAACCGCACCGTGGGCCAGGAGTTGGGCCGCGGCCGCAAGCTGCCGGAAATCATGGCCGGACTGGGCGGCAAGGTCGCCGAAGGCGTCTTCACCACCCGCGCCGCTCTGGGCTTGGCCCGCAAGCACGGCATCGAAATGCCGATTGCCGAACAGATGGAGCTGATTCTCAACGAAGGCAAGGATCCCCACGAAGCCATCCACGAGTTGATGCTCCGACCGGGCAAGGACGAGCGATAGCGCATTTTTTAGGGGGAAACGTGATTGTTCAGTTTAGGAATATCAGATCTAGAAGTCCGCAAATACGTTTGAGAGAAAATATCTCTCATAAATACAGACAATTTACATGAAAGCGTATATATTTACATTTCTGAGAGATTTTTTCTCTTAAGGTGAATATATGTTGCTGCGCTTTTCCGTTGAGAACTGGATGTCATTCCGGGATGAAGCAACCCTCGATATGATTGCTACGCATGAAAAACAGCATGCTAATCACATTGCTGCTGTTCAAAAATGCGATCTGAAATTGCTGCCCATTGCTGTAATCTATGGCGCAAATGCATCAGGGAAAAGCAATCTAATAAAGGCGTTGCATTTTGCTGAAAAATTCGTCACAGACCCGCCCAAGCCCGAGGCGCCAATAGCGATCAAGCCTTTTCTTCTAAGCAAAGGCGCTTCTGCACGTCCGACCAGTTTTCGCTTTGAGCTATTGATCGGAGAAACGATTTACCAATACAAGTTCTCCCTCACATCGAGCAAAGTCATTAGCGAAGAGCTCAAACTGATCGAAGCGACCAGAGAGGAATCCTTATTTCTGCGTGAAGCCAAGAATTTCATACTTTCCAAAAGGGTCGCTCATCAAGATGAGTTAAATTTTGCGTATCGGGGAACGCACGAGAATCAGCTTTACCTGACAAACGCCGTCTCGCAGAAATTGACAGAATTCAGGCCTGTTTTTGATTGGTTCGACAAATGCATTACCGTCATTCGTCCCGATTCGCGTTTCATGGGAATGTTGGAAATTACAAACGATTGCAACCCAAGGTTTAAAGAGATGACAACCCGGTTACGCGATCTCGACACGGGGATTGCGGCAATGCGCCAAATGGATATTACTTCTGAGGTTGTTTTTCCAAAGGAACTGTTGGCCGAGTTTGCAACCAGCCTGAAAGAAGGCCAAGCACTCCCGCTCAGCTTACCAATGAATGAGGATGGGGTATTTTTGCACAAAAAAGCTGGCAAATTGACCGTTCGGCGGCTTGCATCTGTTCACAAGTCTGAGAATGGGAACGAGATACTCTTCAGTTTTGCCGACGAATCGGATGGTACTCGCCGATTGCTTGATGTTTTGCCCGCATTCTTATCCCTTGAGGAAAAGACGTTCCCTTCCCTGTTCGTAATCGACGAATTGGACCGTAGCTTGCACTCTAATCTAACCAGAAACCTCCTTGAACACTATCTTGGACAGCGAACGGATTCATCACGCTCACAGTTGATTTTTACCACGCACGATGCACAACTGATGACCCAAGATATATTTCGGAGAGATGAAATATGGATCACGGAACGCGACCAATTCGGGGCATCCAAGTTAGTTGCATTCAGCGAATTCAAAGACGTGCGCAAGGATAAGGATATTCGCAAGAGTTATTTGCAAGGCAGAATGGGGGGCATACCAAAGATCAGAAGCACGACCGCGTCATGCGTAGACGAGGTATCCGTGCGATGAAGTCTCGTTTCCATCGCACGGAAGGTCAACGCCGCTACAAGCGGATGTTCGTCATCGTCGCCGAAGGCACGGTGACGGAGCGGGAGTATTTCCAGCTTTTGAATGATGACTCAATCATCCACGTCAAATGCATTAAAAACCGGAACACTCTTCCTCCCATGGAGGCTTTGCGACGCATTAAAGAATGTGTCCACAAAGAAAGCCTCAAGAAGACAGATGAGGCATGGGTCGTCGTTGATAAAGATTCCTGGAATGAAGAGCATCTGACAGCATTGCACAAATGGGCGCAAAGTCGCTCAAATTATGGATTCGCCCTGAGCAACCCGAAATTTGAGTATTGGCTGCTATTGCATTTCGAGGACGCCGCAGGTGTAATCACGAGCGAACAATGCAATAGGAGACTAGCAAAACACCTGCCAAACTACGATAAGCATATCGACGAACGAAAATTCACCCGCGATAAAATCCTAGCTGCAACTAATCGAGCAAAGAAGCGGGACATTCCGCACTGCACCGATTGGCCCCATAAACCTGGGACTACGGTATATTGGTTGGTCGAGAAAATGTTAGGATCAAGCACACACAATCCTTCCAAACATGAGTTTCAATAGCTACTGGAGCCCAGCACTCGCCGCGAACGCCTGCGTCATGCTCTAAACTTGAATCTGGAACCCTCTATGTTCAAGCTTTTCAATCACAAAAAAGATACTTCCGCCGATGCGGCGAGCAGCCCGCAGGACGCGCCTGAGCCCCCCCAGGTCGAAGCGCCCAAGTCCAGCATTTTCAGCCGCATGAAGCAGGCTGTTTCGCGCACTCGCGAGTCGCTTTCGGCCAAAATCGAGACAATCGTTGCGCACACCCGCACGGTGGACGAAAAGACGCTGGAAGCCCTTGAAACGGCGCTGCTTACCAGCGACATCGGCGTCCAGACCACCAACGCCATTCTGGCCGCCTTGCGCGACCGCGCACAGCATCAGGCCATTGAAGGCGGCGACGAGCTGCGCGAGCTGCTCAAAGCCCAGATTCGCGCCATCCTTGAAGCCCCCATCGCCAACAGAACCGCTACTTTGCCGCCAGAGGGCAGTCCCCACGTCACCTTTCTGGTCGGCGTCAACGGCACCGGCAAAACCACCACGGCGGGCAAGCTGGCGGCTTGGTATCGCGCACAGAATCGCACCGTTCTGCTTTGCGCGGCGGATACTTTCCGGGCAGCGGCCATCGAACAGCTCGAAGTCTGGGCCACGCGCTCGGGCGTCGAGATGATTAAAACTCGCCAGGGCGGCGACCCCACGGCGGTCCTCTACGACGCAGCCTCCTCGGCCATGGCTCGCAAGATCAACGAGTTGGTGGTGGACACCGCAGGCCGCTTGCACACCAAGCACGGCCTGATGGACGAGTTGGACAAGATGCGGCGGGCAGCCTCGAAACTGATTCCCGGCGCGCCTCACGAGGTGCTGCTGGTGATGGACGCCACGACCGGCCAGAACGGATTGCAGCAGGCGCGGCTCTTCACGCAGGCCGCTGGCGTCACCGGCATCGTGCTGACCAAGCTGGACGGCACGGCCAAGGGTGGCATTGCCGTGGCCATCGCTCAGGATCTCAACTTGCCCGTTCTGTTTGCCGGTGTCGGCGAACAGATGGAAGATTTGCTGGCCTTTTCTCCGGAAGAATTCGTCGATTCGCTGCTGGGATGAGCGGACCAACGCGAGCGGCAAGGCGCGGTGCTGCAAAATGCACGCCTTGATGGCTACGAATTTTTCAAAGATGCGGGTTTTTGCCCGGACTTTTTCCGTCGATTTCAGCGTTTTTTGGTCAGATTCGAGGGTTTTCTGCGTCGAAAAAGGGAACGATTGGATGCAACGGGCGCACTGAAACTGGCCCGCCCAGCTCTATTGGTCGGACTTGGCGGCCCGTCCGCTCATCGTGAGAGTGCCGCGATGAACGGAACGGCTTCTCATGTCTCATGGCGTTTTTTCGGAGTTGATAGTCGGGACACCTGTCGGGGATGCTGTGCATTATCCATTTTTTTAATCACTTACGACCAGCGATCTATTGTCAACAGCACTCCGCGAGTGCGAAGATACTCGCAAGCAAATGGCAGACTTTGTCCGCAATCTTAAATCTGACGGTAAGCGTGCGCGGCCGTACATCCTTCTCGCTGCCATGTTGGACTTCGGAGAACGACTGCTTGAGCATCGTTTACTTGGTGCCATCAACGACTTCATCGATGCTCATTCAGGACCAATCCTCGACGCCTTTCGGCCCATCCTGATTTGGCTCGTTCACACTCCATTCGTTTTGCTGATATTCACCGTCTGCGTAATCTTGCTTCACGCTTGTTTCAGCAGTCATCACAATCCACAACATACCAAAACACCAACAGATTCACCGTCGTCGGGAGAACAGACCATCAATATGAAGCAGGAAGCGAATCCGCAAATTGAAGTCAATCCACAGTTTCACATCTACCCATCACTTGAGCAGCCGAAAGCTCACGATACGATCCAGAGAACAAAGACATGTGAACAGGTGTCAAAACCTCCGAGTCATAATATCGTCTTTCTCGGAGGTCATCGCTACGCCCCGAACAAGCATGGCCTATTGGAAGGACCCCGTGAATCTGACATGATGCGCCTCGCGCTCGCAGAGTTCCGAAATAAGTACATAGTTGGCCGCCCAGTAGGTCATGCTTACAACGTGCGCGCTGGCATTACATACAGTGATGACAACGGAACCGAGCTACTCTATGTAAGTCCAGGCGAATGGCTGCGGCATGACACGGAAACAGTGGAGCTCAAATGTGGAGCCGAATCTGAGTTCGTGGTGTTGGCCGCCTACAACTACACCGAGAAGCGTTGGGAAACTCACAAGATGATCGAGACTCAGACGTGGCAGGGCTCTTCTTATTCTAATGAACCGCGTCCACTTCCATTCAGCAATGTCACAGCTATGGTCGTGCTGCTTGACAAAGGTGGCAATGCTCTTGAATGTGGGACTGTAACGCTCGAGTTAAAAGCGAACGGCGACTTCGAGATTCGCTGAACATGGTAGCTAACATCGAACAAGACAAAACATGGATGCGGCGGGCGCTGGAGCTGGCGCGGCGCGGCATCGGCGTCACCGCGCCGAACCCGGCCGTGGGCTGCGTGATCCTCGACCGCGCAGGTGAGCTGATCGGCGAAGGCTGGCACGAGTACGAACGGCGCGACCACGCCGAAGTTGCCGCACTCAAGGCTGCGCGGCAGCACCTCAGCGAACGGCTGCGCGGCGGCACGGCCTACGTCACCTTGGAGCCCTGCAACCACACCGGGCGGACCGGCCCCTGCACGGAAGCGCTGATCGCCACGGGGCTGCATCGTGTGGTCGCGGCCACGCTTGACCCGAACCCCTCGGTCGCCGGGCACGGCATGGAACGGCTGCGCGCGGCGGGCATCGAAACCAGCGTCGGCGTGGGCGAGGCCGAGGCCCGCCGCATCAACGAGGGCTTCGCACGCTGGATTCTGCATCGCCGTCCCTTTGTGCTGATGAAGGTGGCCATGACGCTCGACGGCCGCATTGCACCAGCGCCGGACCAGCGCACACAGCACGAGCCCTACTGGATCACCGAGGAGGCCGCACGCGCCGCCGTGCAATCTCTGCGCGGCGAGGCCGACGCCATCCTGACCGGCATCGGCACGGTTCTGGCCGACGATCCGCTGCTGACCGACCGCAGCGGACAACGCCGACGACGGCCTCTTTTGCGCGTGGTGCTGGACTCGGCCCTGCGTCTGCCACTCAAAGCGAAGCTCGTGACCACGGCCCAGAACGATCTGGTTGTCTTCACTGTTTCAACGGACGAGGCCCGCGCCGAGGCGCTGCGCCAACACGGCGTCCGCGTCGAGGTTCTGCCAGAAGAGGCCGGGGTCCCCAGCGACAGGTCTTCGTCGCTGGGGTGGGAAGCAGGCCACGTTCCGCTCAACAAGGTGCTGGAGAAGCTCGGCGAAGAGGAGATTCTGACGCTGCTGACGGAAACCGGCTCGCGCCTGAACACGGCGCTGCTGGCTGAAGGGCTGGTGGACCGGATGCAGGTCTTTGTCTCGCCACAGATCATGGGCAGCGAGGCCGTCCCGGCCTTCAAGGGAATCGCAAATCCGATCCGCATGAATGCGGTTGAGGTCGCTCGCTACGGCAACGACCTGGGGCTCAGTTCGCTGCTGCGCGACCCCTGGCAGGAAGTGCAGGGGTTGGGGAAGCTCTGATTCAGTCCCGTTTCAGATCGGGCAACTCCTTGGAGGCTCAACAGGCTGCGGAAAAAGGGCTGATTTCGGGTGAGTTTGACGAAAAACATCCCTCATGGGCTAAAGCCCGCGTTGACTTGATTGCGTTTGCGGCACGACTAAAGTCGTGCCCTGACACAAAACAGCCACTTGAAACACCATTTACGATCTCCGCCTTCCGCCCTTTAGAATAGATTTATGTTTACAGGCATCATTGAACAGACAGGCACGCTGGTTGGACTGGAAGAGCGGGGCGGCGTACGGCGCATCACGATTGAGGCGGCAGAGCTTGCCGGGCGGCTGCGCGAGGGCGACTCGCTGGGCGTCTCCGGCGTATGCCTGACGGCTCTCGACGTCGACCCCAGGTATTTTCACGCCGATCTGGCGCAGGAAACGCTGGACCGCACCTCGCTGGGCGCGCTACGCGCTGGCGCCAAGGTCAACCTGGAACTGCCCACCACGGCTGGCAGTCCGCTCGGCGGCCACATTGTGCAAGGGCACGTGGACGGCTGCGGAAAACTAGTCTCGATTGAGCCGGTCATTGCCCGGGACGATCCGAAATTCGACCGCGAAACCACCGACTGGACGCTGAAAGTCAAGGTTCCGGAACTCGTGCACCCGTGGATGATTCACAAGGGTTCGGTGGCCGTCGAAGGCATCAGCCTGACCATCGCCGAGTTTGACGGCGAGACGATTTCCATTGCGATTTTGCCTTTGACGTATTGGCGGACCAACCTGCACACGCTCTCGGTGGGCGCTCCCGTGAACGTCGAAGCCGATGTGCTGGTGAAGATGGCGCACGCCCAAATGCTGGCCGGAAAGACAACCACGATGGATCTGACCGAAGGCTGGCTGGTGGCCAGCGGCTACTAGGCTCTGACAAGGTAAAGATCGTGGATCCCGGTCTCAAAATCGAGACCGGGGGCACCCAGTTCCCTGCATGATCCCTAGAAATTCTCGAATCAACAGAAGAACACAGTCACGCTGGTTCCTCTCCGTTAATAACGAGGAGGGCCTTGATCGCGGTCGTGTCTTTCCCAATCATCGTGATCACGAAAAACGACGATCGAAGAGATGCGGTCATTCCAGTTCTTAAAAGGATTGTCCGCAAGAGGAATGCCTTGCAGATTGCTCACGTCGCGATCGATCACGAGGCTGATGTTTCCGAAGTTGCCGTCGTTGAAGACTCGGACGCGAACTCCGCCAAAAACGCGAATGGAAGAGATACTGTCGTTGAATCCCGGGGGCGGAACGGGCAAGCGCTCACCCTCCTTCATACAGAAGTAGTCCCCGCGGAATTTTGCATCCAAATAGAAGCAAGCACCAGCCTCTGGAGGACCTTGGCGAGGCTGTTGGCCCTGATAGGGAGGCTGTTCGTGATAGGGAGGCGGAGGCGGCTGATCGCGATCATGTCTTTCCCATTGATCGTGTTCACGGAAGACGGCGATCGAGGAGATGCGATCATTCCAATTCTTGTAGGGGTTATCGGGAAGTCTGAAGCTGCTCAGGTCGAACACGTCATGATCGATCATGCCGCTGATGCCACCGAAGTTATCGTCAGCAAAGACGCGGAGGCGGGCTCCGCCGAATACGCGAATGGAGCTGATTCTGTCGTTGAATCCCGGCGGCATCGAGGGCCAGCGCTCACCGTCTCTGAGGCAGAAGTAGTCTCCTCGAAAACCACTATCGCGGTAGAAGCAGGCACCGCTTTGTGGCGGATGCGGCCTACCCCAATCATGCTGAGCAAGTGCAGGCAGAGAGGCAACGCACAACAGGAACAGCGTCAACAGCGCAAGTCGGAATCGCATACCAGCACGTTCGGGTTTGTATTTGCTCTTCAAAGCTGATTCTCCTGAAGTCTTCATTTTGAGCTTCGGCTCTTGACCAATATACATTGAGCCCCTCATCCGAAGGGGAGCGACTGCGAAGAGATGCGTGATTTCAGGGCTCAAAAATCCGTAGAAAAAGGCTTCAATTTGCTCCAAACGCCCAAGGAGCAGCCTCGGGGGCCAAAGGCCTCGTTGATTTTGCGGCACAACCTGCACGACTATTGATCCGGCAAGAAAACAGGGACATCGCTTCCCACCCATTTCCGTAAAAGACGCGGAAATGGATGGGGCACACGGCTGTTTTGACAGGGCACGAATTGAGTCGTGCCCTGACACAAACAATCTCCTGAAAGCAATTTTGCAAGAATCGCAGATGTAAGAAGATTTAGGACTATAAATAGATGGAGCTATCCCACTTTAGGCACGATAAAACTGTGCCGAAAGTGGGGCACCCACAAACTGGGGCACCCCGTTATCAAAAGACACTACGACTAGGAAAGATGGAGCAGCTTGCGGCAACGCTGAGCAAAAGTCGGGATCTCGGGGCACTCGAAATAGATCTGGCGATTGACCGCCATGAGGATCCGCATGGCCTCCAACGGCCCTTCTCTGTCGGAAACGCCGGGGCGTTCATGCACAGACTCGTCGGCAAGGTATTCAATGGCATGAGCAAGGATTATCAGAGCATGGCCGGCCTGGGGAGTGATGCGGCGGCGGGCGAAGCGGACATGGATGGCGGGAAGAGCTGACGCTGAGGCCGGAATCGAGAAACCAGTGCTTGTCGTGGCTGCCATACTTTGATCCTCATTCTCTTTTTCGGCACATGAAAATCTCTCAACAGATGACGAAAGTAACGTCTTTCCCGCAAATGGACGGTCTCGTTCCATTTGCCAAGATGGGATGCAGGTGAAGCGCTGGCGGTTGCCTTGTTCTTCGCTTTGCCTTGAGCGTCCGCAAGTTGCTGTTCTGCCTTGACGTAAAGGAGCCTGGAAACCTAAGCTCAATCCAGCGTTTCGCCGCAAGGAAGCCTCTCGTGAGTCGGCGAAACAGGCACGATTTACTGGAATTTTTCAGGATTGGACAGCGATGATTCCCTATCACTGGCAATATCTCGCGCTTTTGCTGCAAATCGTTGTAGCCTTTGGACTCGGTGCAGCGATTGTAACGGCATCGTGGCTGGTCGGACGGCACAAGAATACTGCCGTCAAGCTGTCTCCGTACGAATGCGGCATTGAGGCAGAGGGCAATGCTCGCGGACGATTCAGCGTGCGCTTTTACATGGTGGCCATGCTGTTCATCCTGTTCGATGTGGAAGTCATTTTCATGATTCCCTGGGCGGTGGTTTTTCGCCGGCTGCCGGCCATCACCGGCCAGAGGTTCTTTGGCTTCTGGGAGATGCTGGTTTATATGGGCTTTGTCGCCGTGGGGTTCTATTACATTGTGCGCAAGGGCATTCTGAACTGGAGCGAGAACAAGGCGGATCTGTAGGTCTTTGTTTGCGGACTCCCACCCTAGGCGCAAAAACAAAAGCGCGCCGAGGGTGGGGCACCCGGAAATTTGAAGCGTGGGACACCAGAATTTAGTCCAACAAGAAGCTTTCAGGGACCAGGCATGAGCAGCGCGAGCGAAACATCGAAGGGAACTTTGACCGGAAGAGCCGCAGTTCTGAAGGGCATGGCCAACCATCCGGCGATCAAGGCGGTTCTGGCCTGGAAGCCCGAGGCTCTCGTGGACGCGAAATTTGACCGGGACGAGCTGACCCTGACGATCGCGCCCCAAGAGATTCGCGCAGCCGCAGCCACGGTGCAAGCGGCGGGCTACAACTTTTTTGAAGACCTGACGGCGGTCGACTGGTTCCCCGCCTCGCCCCGCTTCCAGTTGAGCTATCAGATTCTGTCGCACTTTCTGAAGGAATCCATCCGGCTGAGAGTTCTGGTGGACGGCGCGAGCCCGTCTGTGGACTCGATCACGCCGGTCTGGCCGGGCGCCAATTTTTATGAGCGCGAGGTTTTCGACCTGTTCGGCTTGCGCTTCGCGGAACATCCCAACCTGCGCCGCATCCTGATGCCGGACGATTGGCAGGGGCACCCGATGCGCAAGGACTATCCGGTGGAGGGATACCGCTGATGCCCGAACCGATTGGCACGCCCATTCTGGAAGTTCCGGTGGCCGAAGGCGCTGACGACCAGCACATGATTCTGAACATGGGTCCGCAGCATCCGTCCACGCACGGAGTTCTGCGCCTGGTGCTGGAGCTGGACGGCGAGATCATCGTGCGGCTCTACCCGGAGATCGGCTACCTGCACACGGGCATTGAAAAGACTTGCGAGGCGAAGTTTTATCAGCAGGTGGTGCCGCTGACCGATCGCGTCGACTACCTGAGCCCGATGGCCAACAACCTTTGCTATTGCCTGGCGGTCGAAAAGCTGCTGGGGCTCGCGATTCCCGAAAAGGCACAGTGGATGAGGGTACTGCTGGCCGAGTTGACCCGCCTGAATTCCCACCTGGTTTGGCTGGGCACGCACTCGATGGACATTGGCGCGCTGAGCGTTTTTCTTTACACCTTCCGCGAGCGAGAGGAGATTCTCAGGATCTTTGAGGGCTTGTCCGGCCAGCGGATGATGACCAGCTACATCCGCATCGGCGGCCTGGCGCTGGAGCCGCCGCTGGATTTTTTCAGCCGCGTGCAGGAGTTCATTCACAGCTTCCCGGCGAAGATTGACGAATACGAGAATCTTTTGACGGGCAATCCAATCTTTCAAAACCGGCTGAAGGGCGTGGGGATACTGTCAGCCGGCGATGCCATTGCGCTGGGCGTGACCGGCCCGCCGCTGCGCGCCTCGGGCGTGGACTTCGATCTGCGCCGCGATATGCCCTACTCGAGCTACGAGAAGTTTCAGTTTCAGGTGCCAGTCTCGACCGGCGGCGACTGCTGGGCGCGATACGAGGTCCGGATCGTGGAGATGCGCGAGAGCGTGAAGATCATCCAGCAGGCGCTGGACGGGATGCCGGAGGGCGCAATCAAGGCCGACGCACCGAAGATCGTGTTGCCGGACCGCGAGAAGATGAAGACGCAGATGGAGTCGCTGATCCATCACTTCAAGATTGTCACGGAAGGCTTCACGGTGCCGGCTGGAGAGGTGTATCAGGGCATCGAATCGCCACGCGGGCAAATGGGCTACTATGTTGTTTCCGATGGCACGGCCAAACCGTATCGCGTCCATATGCGGAATCCGACCTTTGCCACCTTGCAGGCGCTGGAGACGATGTGCAAGGGACGGATGCTGGCCGATGTGGTGGCCGTGGTGGGATCAATCGATATTGTTTTGGGAGAGATCGACAGGTAGGAGGGCACTCGTGGTGGACTACGGAAAGCTTGCAGACAAGGCAAAACTCAGACAGAATGCAGAGAACCCGCGCACCGACAAAGTGGCCCCCAAGGCTTTTTTTGAAAAAGTGCGGGTGCACATCCTTGATGAGATGAAAAAGGCCAATGCTGAGCTCCAGAAGAGGGGAGCCGACCACATTGGCCAGAATCATCTGGCTGGTTTCGATAATGAGATGTTCCTCACCTTTGGAACCGATCTGCTGTGCAGAGTCACGCTGAATACCTTGGTCGGAGGATGCCGAATCACGGCCGTGCTGAGCGGTCCTCCCAACGGATACGAACTGTCGCGGAAGGAATATCCTTTCGACAGCAACGGAACAAGCGCACAGATGCTTCTGGCCAAAGCGGCGGGGTTTTCCGTCGTCGATCCCCGTCCCAAGAAAATTGCGGTGGACATTATTTCAAGTATTCTGGCAGGCAAATTCAATTGAGTCTGGTTCGATTGCGGCGAAGTGCTGAAGGAATGTGGGATTGGATGCGATGAGCAAGGAAGCCATGAGCTTGTTTTCTCCCCGGCTGGCGGAGCGGCTGGACCGGCTGGCGACGAAGTATCCCGCCAAGCGCTCGGCGCTGGTTCCGATGCTGCTCTACGCGCAGGACGAGATCGGGTATCTATCGGACGCGGTCATCAACGAAGTCGCCGCGCGCGTGGGCCTTTCGGAGCTGGAGGTGCGCGACGTGGCCAGCTACTACTCGATGCTGCACCTGAAGCCGCTGGGCAAATACAAGGTGCAAGTCTGCACGAGCATCAGTTGTATGTTGCGCGGAGCCGACGAAGTGTACGAAGAATTCGAGAAAGAGCTGGGGCTCGAAGCGGGAGGCGTGACGCCGGACGGCCTTTTTTCTCTGGAAAAAGTCGAGTGCATCGGGGCCTGCGCGTGGGCGCCGGCCATCCAGGTCAACTACGACTTCCAGGAGGAAGTGACGCCAGCGCTGGTCGCCGGCATTCTGGATTCCTATCGCGAAAAAGCCCCAGGAAAAGAGCCTCATGCCTAGACTGGTTTCGCATCCCGATGAAGTGAAGATCGTTTCGCGGCGCTTTGGCATGGGCGCGGCGCGGATCGACCGCTACCTTGAACTGGGCGGCTACGCGGCGGCGAAAAAATGTTTGGAGCAAGGACCGGAGTGGATCATCGGCGAAATGAAAGCCAGCAACCTGCGCGGACGCGGCGGTGCGGGCTTTCCCACCGGACTGAAGTGGTCGTTCGTGCCCAAGCAGAGCGACAAGCCGAAGTACGTGCTTGTCAACGGCGACGAAAGCGAGCCGGGAACCTGCAAGGATCACTTGATCTTCCAGCACGACCCACACGCGGTGATTGAAGGCACGATCATTGCGGGGCTGGCCATCGGCGCGAAGCTGGGCTTCATCTATCTGCGCGGCGAGTATCGCGGGCTGCTGGAGATCATGGAAAAAGCCGTCGCGGAGGCTTACGCCAAAGGCTTTCTGGGATCTCATATTTTCGGCTCAAACGCCGAATTTCAAATCATTACGCACACCGGCGCGGGCGCTTACGAAGTGGGCGAAGAGTCGGCGCTGATGGAGTCTCTGGAAGGCAAGCGAGGGATTCCGCGCATCAAACCGCCCTTCCCTGCCGTGGTTGGGCTTTATGGCGGACCAACTGTCATCAATAACGCCGAGACGATCGCCACCGTGCCGCATGTGATTGAGATGGGCGCGGCGGCGTTTGCTGCGGCGGGCTCGCCACGCAACGGCGGGACGCGGCTGGTCTCGATCAGCGGCCATGTGGAGCGGCCCGGCGTGTACGAGCTGCCAATGGGCTACAACCTGAAGAAGATGATTGACACGGTCGCCGGCGGCGTGCGCGGTGGACACAAACTGAAGGCCGTCGTGCCGGGAGGCTCATCGACGCCGGTGCTGCTGCCGGAAGAAATCGACATCGGGATGGACTTCGACCAAGTGGCAAAAGCGGGCTCGATGCTGGGCTCGGCGGCTGTGATCGTCATCGACGACCGGACTTGCATGGTCGAGTTCGCGCTGCGGACGATCAGCTTTTATCAGCACGAAAGCTGCGGATGGTGCATTCCCTGCCGCGAAGGAACCGATTGGCTGAAGAAGACGCTGACGCGCCTGCATGCCGGATTCGGCGAGGCCAAGGACATCGACAATATTCAATATCTGGCTGAAAACATGATGGGGCGGACCTTTTGTCCGCTGGGCGATGCGGCGGCGATGCCGACAGTGGCGTTTGTGAAGAAATTTCGCAAGGAGTTTGAGGCGCATTTGAACGGGAATCCATGTCCGTTTGCGGAGCATCCGAAGTTGGTGGTGGTGTAAGGGACGAGTTAAGGCTCGTGGCTTCCCACCCTAGCCGCAAAAACAAGAACGAGGCGGAACAGACATTGCAGGAGGACATTATGACAAAGAAATCTTTGATTGTGTCCGTTGCTGGTGGCTTGGCGATAGCACTTGCCTTGGGTTTTGTCTGGGCGCATAGTGAGTGGAAATCGCGCATGAATACTGAATCAAGCACTCTCAATGGAAGAGAGGCATCGGCAATTAAATGGGTACAGCTTTCAAAGCTAGGTACTCATGAACTGCGAGATCAGATGGCTTCAGAGTTTCTGGGAGAAACGACAACAACTGAAGATTGTGATTGGAATGCGTCTCCGACATGGAATCGGAGTACGAAAAACCCCAATTGGTTTAGAGAAACGAAGGGGGTTGACGGCTTTCATGTTTTTTGCAAGACAAAGGCTCACGATCAACGTAATAGCAGCCTTGTCATCGAATACGACTTCGTGGATGGTTTTGGACTTGTAGGTGTGAAATGGGGTACTACCGAACAAGATTGAAACTTATTTGATGAGGCTCGCTGAATCAAGCATTAATCTTTTGAGAAAGAAACTGGTTCGGAATGGCAGAGGTAACAATCACAGTCAATGGGAAGAAGCTGACAGCGGCCAAGGGGACGCTGCTGATCGACGTCTGCCGCAAGGCGGGAATCGAGATTCCGGCTTTCTGTTCCTATCCCGGACTGAGCCCGCAAGCTGCCTGCCGGATGTGCCTCGTGCGCCAGGAAAAGGTCGGCAAACTGCAAACGGCCTGCACCACCACGGTCGCTGAAGGACAGGTTTTCATCACCGATTCGCCGGAGATCACGCAGGCGCGCAAGGCGATGCTGGAACTGCTGCTGGGCAATCATCCGTTGGACTGCCCTGTGTGCGACGCGGGCGGCGAGTGCGAGTTGCAGGACATGACCTTCAAGTACGGCGCGAGCGAAAGCCTCTACGCGGAGGCCAAGGAGCATCGCGAGGAACAGCAGTGGTCGCCCGCCGTTTTCTATGACAGGCCGCGCTGCATTCTCTGCTACCGCTGCATCCGCGTCTGCGGCGAAGGCATGGACGTGTGGGCGCTGGGCGTACAGGGCCGCGGCGTCGGCTCGGCAATTGCGCCCAACGGCGGCGACCGGCTGGACTGCGAACAGTGCGGGATGTGCATCGACATTTGCCCGGTTGGCGCGCTGACCTCGGGCAGCTATCGCTACAAAACCAGGCCGTGGGAGATGAACCACGTCGCGACGGTTTGCACGCATTGCGCGGACGGCTGCAAGGTAACGCTGGGCGTGCGGCAGGTGAACGATGGCTCCGAAATTGTGCGCTCCGACAACCGCGACCATAGCGGCATCAACGGAGAATTTCTCTGCGCCAAGGGGCGCTTCGGTTTCGATTTTGTGGAGAGCGCGGCACGGCTGACGACGCCCTTGGTGCGCAACTCCGAAGGCAAACTGGAACCGGTGACCTGGGAGCGGGCACTGCGCCTCGCGGCGGACAAGCTGAAGGAAGTGCACGAGAGTCGGGGCGGCGAGGCGATTGGCGTCGTTGGCTCGAACCGCGCCACGAACGAAGAGAATTATCTGCTGCAAAAATTCGCGCGGACCGTGCTGCATACCAACAATATCGACCACGAGCGAACGACGAACTACGCGGCCTTTGCGCGGGCGCTGGCCGGGCACAAGGGAGCAACGGCGAGTCTGCGCGAGATTGCGGAGGCTCCGGCGATTCTGCTGCTGGGCGGCAATCCGACCGAGGAACACCCGCTGCTGGCCTGGACGCTGCGCACCAACGTACGGCTGAATCGCGCACGGCTTTATGTGGCCAATGCGCGAGCCATCAAGCTGGAACGGCAGGCCACGGCGACGCTGCGGCTCACGACGGATGGCCGCGCCTCGCGTTTCGTCTATCAGGACGGCAATCAGGTGACGCAGGACAGCGAGGCCTTCCGCAAGGCCGTGCTGGCCGAAGAATCTCTGGTGGTGATCTTCGGCGCGGACTATGACGGGCAGGAACTCGCTGAACTGGTGGCGTGGGGCTTGCAACGCGGGAATGTGCGCTTTGCTTTCCTGGGCGACTATGCGAACTCGCGCGGCGCGGCGGACATAGGATTGCTGCCCGACCTGCTGCCGGGCTACGTGCCGGTTACCGCGCCGAGAACTTTTGCGGCTGAGTATGCGGGAATGCCGACGACTCCGGGCAAAACGCTGCCGGAGATTTTCGATGCGGCAGGCAAAGGCGAACTGGGCGCGCTGCTGGTGATGGGCGCCGATCCGGTCAAGAAACTCGGCGTGGACCCGGCGAAGTTGAAGAAGACGTTTGTGATTGCCGCAGATCTGTTTCTGACGGAGACGGCGGCGCTGGCCGATGTGGTGTTGCCGACAGCCAGTCTCTACGAGAAAACCGGCACGGTAACGAACACCTATGGCGACGTGCAACTGGCACGCAAGGCCGCAGACCGCGCCGGAGTCCGGCCGGAGTTCGAGATTCTGGTGCGACTGGCGGACGCGATGGGCGCGGATGTGAAGGCTCTGGTGCCGTTTGGCATGGGCAGCGTGACGGCGGACTTGGGCCAATCGCGCGGCGCGCAGTCGGGCGAAGCGGACCAGCACGCGGTGTGGCTCGCGGCAAACAATTTGGAGCCAAAGCTGAGCCCCTTCGATCCGCTGGCAGTGATGGACGAAATAGCGCGGCTGGTTCCGGGCTACGACGTGGACCGCGCGAATCTTTTAATTGGCAACGATGTGCCGAGCGAGTTGGGGTTTGCGCCGACGGGTCCAGTTGAGGCCGGACGAGGGCTGGTTGCTTCGGCGGGCGATGGGTTGTTCAGCTCGGGAACGCTGGGTGAGCAGAGCGCGGCGTTGAAGGAATTGGCTCGGCATCAGGCGCCGAAATTGGTGAATATTGTTGGTGGAAATTGAGAGGCGGGTTTGGCTTCATCGTTTCCCAAGTCCCAGAATCGGGACCTGGGGCACCCGGGGATTGTGGGTTGGATGAGCGAGCAACGCATGTCCTTCGACTTGCGTTGCTCGCTCAGGATGACAAATTTGTAGAGATAGAGGCTGAAGAGCAGTGACGATTTGGCAGTTCATTTTGTGGAGCGTGCTGAAGGTGGCGGTAGTGACGGTGGTGTTTCTGACCGCCGTCGCCTACACCGTGCTGCTGGAACGCAAGCTGCTGGGCCACATTCAGAACCGCTGGGGTCCGACGCGCGTGGGACCGTTCGGACTGCTGCAACCGCTGGTCGACGGAGCTAAGTGCTTTCTGAAGGAAGACATCATCCCCACGGGCGTCTACAGGCCGCTCTATCTTCTGGCTCCCGTCATTGCACTGGGCTGCGCTGTGACCTTGATTGCCGTGGTGCCCTTCGGCGAGCCGGACGTGGGGCCGTTCGGACTGGTCAAGCCAGGAGAGATGCACCTGTTCCAAATCGCCGATGTGAATATTGGCGTGCTGGTGATTCTGGGGCTGACCTCGATGGGCGTGTACGGCGTGGCACTGGCCGGCTGGTCGTCGAACAACAAATATGCGCTGCTCGGCTCGCTGCGCACAACGGCGCAGTTGATCAGTTACGAGCTGGCGCTGGGCCTGTCGGTGGTCGGCGTGGTGATGCGCGCAGGGACGCTGAACCTGCACGCGATTGTCGCGCAACAGGCAACCAGGGGGTTCCTTAGCTGGAACATCTTCGGCGGATTGCAGCTTTTGGCTTTCTGCATCTACGTGACGGCCGCGTTTGCAGAGACAAACCGCTCGCCTTTCGATCTGCCCGAAGCGGAAAGCGAGCTGACCAGCGGCTATCACACCGAGTACAGCTCGATGAAGTTCGCGCTGTTTTTCATGTCCGAATACGGCAACATGATCAACGTAGGCTGCGTGGCCACGCTGCTGTTTCTGGGCGGCTGGACAAGCCCCTTCGGCGACCTGATTCCGCCGCCGCAAAACATCGTGGTCCACGCGCTGTTTCCGATTTTCTGGTTTGTGCTGAAGGTTTTCTGCTTTCTGTTTTTGTATATCTGGGTGCGCGGGACATTGCCGCGCTTCCGCTACGATCAATTCATGCACCTGGGATGGCGCTGGCTGATTCCGCTGGCCATGCTGAACATTGTGCTAACCAGCTTCTGGCTTTCTTTTCGCTGAAGGGGCGCGCCGCCTGATGCAACGCGCTCATTTACAATCGGGCTTGCCCGTGGAATAAGACGATGCACATCATCATGTTTTTCCTGTTTGCCGGATTCTGCCTGGCGGGAGCGATCAACCTCCTGGTCCAGAGCCATCCCATCAACAGCGCTCTGTCGCTGATTGTGGTGATGACCTCGCTGGCCGTGCTCTACCTGATGCTGGGCTCGGAATTTTTGGCCGCGGCGCAGGTGATCGTCTACGCTGGCGCGATTATGGTGCTGTTCACCTTCGTCGTGATGCTGCTGAACGCCGGAAAAGAAGCACGCACGCGCGGCAGCCACGCGGCATGGGTGGTGGGCTTTCCGGCGGTGGTCGCCATTCTGTCCGTGCTGGCCACGGTGATTTTGACCGCGCAGGGCTTGGGCACGGCAAGCGTAAGCCACGGCATCACGTCCACCGCGGAATTGGGCACGGTGCTCTTTACCGAGCTGCTGTTGCCGTTTGAAGTGACCTCGGTGCTGATTCTGATCGCGATTCTGGGCGCGGTGGCGCTGGCTCGGCCCAGCGATGGAGAGCCCGATACGCACGAAGAAAGGACGGCGGGCAAATGAACACTTTTCTCTCGCAAGAAGTTCCGCTCTCCTGGTATCTGATTTTGAGCGCAGTGCTGTTTGTGCTCGGGATCATCGGCTTTCTCTTCAAGCGCAACATCATTACGACGTTCATGTCGATTGAGCTGATGCTGAACGCCGTGAATCTTTCGTTTGTGACCTTCGCCCAGCAGTGGCACACGGTGAAGGGACAGATTTTCGTCTTCTTTGTGATGGTGGTGGCGGCGGCCGAGGCGGCCGTGGGACTGGCCATCATCATTGCCATCTTCCGCGCGCGCTCGACCCTGGCCGTCGACAGAATCGACCTGATGAGACTATGAATGCACACCTTCATCTCTGGCTGATCCCGCTGATGCCCTTCGCGGGGTTTCTGCTGAACGGAGTTCTGGGCCGACGAATGCCGAAGTGGGGCGTGACGATGGTCGCGCTTCTGGCTCCGCTAGCGGCCTTCGGCGTGGTCGCAAACGCCGCGCTGGACGTCTTCGGCTCAGCCCCGACTGCAAGTTCCCTGCCCTGTGTCGAGACCTTCGGCAACTGGATCAACATCGCCGCGCTGCACGTGGACTTCAGCTTCGTGCTCGATCAGCTTTCGCTGGTCATGCTGCTGGTGGTAACCGGCGTCGGCTTTCTCATTCACGTCTACTCGGTCGGCTACATGGGAGACGACGAGGGCTACGCGCGGTACTTCAGCTTCTTGAATCTGTTTCTCTTCTTCATGTCGGTGCTGGTGCTGGCGGGCAATGCGCTGGTGATGTTCATCGGCTGGGAGGGCGTGGGCCTTGCGTCGTACCTGCTGATCGGCTTCTACTTCCAGAAGAAGTCGGCGGCGGACGCGGGTAAAAAGGCCTTCATCGTCAACCGCATCGGCGACGTCGGATTTCTGATCGCGATGTTTCTGCTGGTGGCCAACTTCGGCACGCTGACCTTCACCGAAATCGCAACCAAGCTCGGCCAGGACCCCGGCTGGACGGGCGGCGTGGTCACCGTCATTGCGCTTTGCCTGATGCTGGGTGCGGCGGGCAAGAGCGCGCAACTTCCGCTCTACATCTGGCTGCCGGACGCGATGGAAGGCCCGACGCCGGTCTCCGCCTTGATTCACGCGGCGACGATGGTCACGGCGGGCGTCTACATGATTGCCCGGATGCATGTGCTGTTCAACCACTCGCCCTTCGCGCTGGGCGTGGTGGCGGTGGTGGGCGCGGCGACGGCGTTGTTTGCGGCGACGATCGGCATGGCACAGAACGACATCAAGCGGGTGCTGGCCTACTCGACGATTTCGCAGCTTGGCTACATGTTCATGGCCTGCGGCGTGGCGGCTTATTCGGCAGCTATCTTCCATCTGCTCACGCACGCTTTCTTCAAGGCGCTGCTATTTTTGGCGGCGGGCACGGTGATTCACTCGCTGGGCGGCGAGCAGGATTTGCGCCGAATGGGCGGCTTGTGGCGAAAGCTGCCTGTGACTTTTGCTGTAACGACGGTGGGCGTTCTGGCGATTGCAGGATTTTTTCCCTTCGCAGGATTCTACTCAAAGGACGCGATTCTTTACGCGGCATTTTTGCAGGGACCGAGTGGACGGGCACTGTGGCTGGTCGGCGTGGTCACGGCGCTGGTGACTTCGTTCTATATGTTCCGGCTGTGGATCATGGCTTTTCTGGGCAAGCCGCGCGGCGATCTGGCTACGCCGCATGAGAGCCCTTGGTCGATGCGCGGGCCGCTGGTGATTCTGGCGCTGCTCTCGTTGGGCGGCGGCTGGATGGGCGTTGAACGCTCGGCCGGCTGGATCAACATGGAACGCTTTACCGGCTTTTTGACGCCAGTCTCC
>Ga0224526_1000025_pt1 | contig 82035 bp, 67 predicted proteins | sample CBST25metaG_FD_179878 | JGI IMG/M metagenome (GOLD analysis project Ga0224526, IMG submission 179878) | Peat soil microbial communities from Stordalen Mire, Sweden - C.B.S.T-25 | ecosystem: Environmental > Terrestrial > Soil > Wetlands > Peat | place: Sweden: Norrbotten County, Stordalen Mire...
CATATGCCAGAACCGGCCTTCTAAAACCGCTTGACCACGGGAGCGGCGCCGCCCCGTGTTGGCCTTGGCTCCAGTCGCCCTACGGGCTCCTTCCGCCAAGGCCAACACGGAATGACAGAACACATGCTTTCAGGTGGGGCCAAATGAGACCGTCAAATGGGGCCAAATCAAGTTGACGAAATCAGACGTGCTGGCTTGTGGCTGTACTGCCATCCTGAACTCGTTTGGAGTTGTTGTGCCCCCACACGAAGAGCAACTCAGTGTCGTACAGGGCATGACTCTTCGCTTGTGTTCCTCCCCATACCCGATCGGGGGGGGCGCCGTCGAGGTGCAATTTGAGGAATCGCCGGTACTCGGCCTTCCGGCAGCCCGGGCTGAGGCAGCCGAAAACCTGATACGGATTTGCTCAATGCGGAGAGAGCGCGATGAGAATCTGGTGGCCGCCCTGGAGGCACTCCGGACGGATACGCATCCCGCCGTACGAACGACCATCGCTAGGAAGATAGCGTCGCTGAGCGGCTGGGGGTTGGACGAAATGTGGAGCTTTGCCGAGAAGATCGTCACCAGTGAGACGAACAGCGCCGTCCTCAGGAGCCTTGTGAATGTAACGTTTGGGCATATCTGGGACTGGGACTCAAAGCGGACCGAACTCTTGCTCCTCTGCTTACAGGAACGACTCGATACAACGCTTTCGGGCCGAAAGAACCAGGAAGGACTGAGAGGGGATACAGCAGCCTTGTTAGCGGTGCTCTACGTATGGGGTGATCGCAGGGACGCCGGCGAGCTCGTCCGCGCCTGGTGCCGCGATCCAAAGGACCGAGAGGTCGAATTGCAATCTGCGCTCTCCGCGATCAGGAACGCGCTGATCTACGGGTACGCAGAGGACTCGCCAAAAAATCGTTCGATCCGCCATCGAGGTCAGGAATTGGTTGCGATCGTCGTCGACAACACCGCCAGGGAACTCTTGGCTTTTCTTGCTTTGGAGAACGATGAACGGACGAAGAGGGAGACCGAAGAGCGTGCTCTTGCCAAGAGCCTGAATCAGGCCAGCAGTCAACTCTACTTTGCGTCCGGCGCGTTCCAGGAAATCCGCGTCCGTGAAAATCGCGGCCTCAAATCCACCGTAGAGAAGGCTGCCTTCCTCAGTGAAGTCCGGCCTATTTTTCGAAGACTGGGGGACGTCGGTACGCCGGCGGTGATCTACCAACTCCTTCAGATGCTGGAGTTCCTATTCTCAGCGTCTCCCGAGGAATGCTTCGACCTAGTCTCCCACGCATTATTGGACGGCGGCAGGCGGAACGGATACGAGTTTGAGTCGATGAACGCGGACAACTTCGTTAAGTTTGTAGGCATGTCTCTTGCGGACTACCGCTCGATCTTTCGAGATGCGAAGCGTCTCCAGGATCTCGTCGACTGCCTTGATTCCTTCATCGAAGCCGGTTGGCCTTCTGCGCGGCGATTGATCTTCGAATTGCCGCAACTGATTCAATGAGCCGCCAGTATCGAGATGCGCGATTTTGTGTACGAATCGTTCCTGTATAAGTGTTGCGGTAGGCGAGTCGTGGCTTCTCGCGTTTCTGTCAAGCCGAGATGAGTCTTGTCGGGCACGAGTGCCATACTATTTGAAAGACTGCAAAGGATATTCCATGGACATCTTCCGCTATCGCGATGACCTGATCGGGGATTACAGCGCCTATGTAAAAGGGTTTCTGGAGGTGCATGATCCAGAAGTTGAGAAGTTCATCACCTCTCACCTGGATGGCGGAGTGCTTTGGCCTGAGCCATTGGTCCAGCTCAACCCCGCCTTTGTCCAAGGTTCGACCATCGACAATCTGGTTGACCAGAAGTGCCTTCATGCCACCTGCCGTGAGATCTTCCGGCGTGGCAAAACAGTTGAGCATCCTCTGGGTGCCCCACTGCGGCTTCATCGGCACCAAGAAAAAGCGATAGAGTGCGCCCAGAAGGGCGTCAATTATGTGCTGACCACTGGCACTGGTTCAGGCAAGAGCCTTGCCTATCTGATACCCATCATTGACCACGTCCTAAAGACAGGCAGCGGTCACGGCATTAAGGCGATTGTCGTTTATCCGATGAACGCTCTGGCCAACAGCCAGCTTGGCGAGATGGAGAAATTCCTCGGTCCGGGATTCCCTACCGACGATCCGCCTGTGCGCTTTGCCCGGTACACGGGCCAGGAGAATGAAGAGGCTCGGGATGCGATCCTCAACAATCCCCCAGATGTCTTGCTGACCAACTACGTCATGCTTGAACTGATTCTTACCAGGCCTCGTGAACGCGAACATCTGATAAAGGCTGCTGGCGATTTGAAGTTCCTGGTGCTGGATGAGCTTCACACTTATCGCGGTCGGCAGGGTGCAGACGTTTCCATGTTGGTCCGACGTCTCCGTGAGACCCTCAAGGCTGAGGATGTCATATGTGTTGGCACTTCTGCCACAATGGGCACTGGCGCCACATTTCAAGACATTAGGCGGGATGTGGCCGATGTGGCCAAGCGCCTATTTGGATCTCCGGTCTCTGAGGACCATGTCATCGCCGAGAGACTGCGCCGGATAACGCCAGACGTCCAGCTGGGTGATCCGAGGGTTGCGGAACAGCTCAGCCTCCGGGTGACGGACGCCAGCTTCCAGATCCCGAGTTCTTTCGATGCATTTTGTCTGGACCCACTGGCTAGTTGGGTGGAAACCACCTTTGGCTTAGAAAAGGAGGATGGCACCGAGTACTTGAAGCGGGCTACCCCCAAGACCATTAGGCAAGCAGGAAAGAAACTCTCGGACAATCTTCGGCTGGATGAAGCCGTGTGCTCGGCGGCGATCCAACGTTGGCTACTGCATGGATACAAGTGCGAGCCTGACCCTATTAGCGGTAATCGCCCATTCGCTTTTCGCCTTCACCAATTCATCAGCAAAGGAGACGCGGTCTACGCCACCCTTGGCAAAGGGGAAGATCGCTGGATGACGCTACAGCCACAGCTATACAGGCCGGAGCATCGGGAACAGCGGCTTTTCCCCTTGGCCTTTTGTCGTGCATGTGGCCAAGAGTTCTACAGCGTTTATCTGCGTGAACAGGTGGGGAGTGTTGAAGTTGTTCCGCGACCTGCCGGAGAAGACGACAGCAAAGTGGATCAAGTCCACGCAGGATACCTGATGGTATTGGAAGAGCCTTGGCCAACTGATCTTGCCAGCGAATTGGAGCGGCTACCGGATGAGTGGAAGGAGACTTTCAGGGGGGGGCTACGCCTCCGAGCTGATCGTAAGGGCAGACGTCCGATTCCCCATACCCTTCTCAAGAACGGCACCGATGCTCCAGACGGGCTTCCAGTGGTCTTTCTGTCTTCTCCATTCTGCTTTTGCCCGAACTGCCGGGTAACATACAGCCCACGTCAACGCAAGGATTTCGGCAAATTGGCGACATTGAGTTCCGAGGGCCGGAGTACTGCCACAACGGTTCTCAGCCTCTCCGCCATCCGCCACTTGAAGTCGGTGCCGGGGATTGAAGATAAGGCCCGCAAACTTCTTAGCTTCACCGACAACCGGCAGGATGCGTCTCTTCAGGCTGGACACTTCAACGACTTTTCGGAGACCGGGTTGCTTCGATCGTCACTGTACCAGGCCGTTAACAAAGCTGGCTCCGTGGGACTCACTCACGACAAGCTCAGTCATGCTGTGTTTGAGGTTTTGAATCTGCCGTTCGGGGAATATGCAGTTGATCCTTCTTTGAGGTTTGCGGCTAGAGAAGATACTCAACAAGTGCTGCGGGATCTCCTCGCCTATAGGCTTTATCGTGACCTTCGGCGTGGGTGGCGAATCAATCTCCCCAACCTGGAGCAGGTGGGCCTGTTGAGCCTCGATTACAAGAGCCTCACAGACCTCTGCGGAGCCGAGGAGGAGTGGGCAGGGAAGCATTCACTTCTCGTGAACGGTACCCCAGTAGACCGGACAAAATGGTGCCGCACACTCTTGGATGTGCTTCGCCGGGAATTGGCCATCAAGGTGGACTACCTGCGTTCCGATTATCAGGATCAGCTCAAACAGCGCGGCAGCCAGCGCCTGAAAGAGCCGTGGTCCATAGATGAGGATGAACAAATGGATCGGGCCACGCTGGCCTATCCACGACAAAGCGAGGACGCTGATAACACATATCGAAGTAGTCTGACTTTTGTTGGGCCGCGTAGCGCTTTCGGGCAGTTCCTAAAGCGGGAGGCCAACAGACTCCTTCCAGGGGTTCCCATGCCGGGGGACGACCTCACCGCGATCATCCGACAACTCTTTGAACTGCTTCGCATAGCCGGACTCTTAGAGATTCGTGAAAACGCCGGCGCGGTACCCGGCTACCAGATCCCGGCTGATGCAATTGTCTGGAAGGTTGGAGACGGTATCGTTCCCCATGACCCTCTGTTGCAAACGACAGAGTCTCTGGCAGGGGGCACCCCGAATCCATTCTTTGTGTCCTTCTACAAGGAAACGGCTCAGCATCTGCGCGGGCTGGAAGCACGTGAGCACACTGCCCAGGTGCCTTCCAAGCAGCGAGAAGAACGCGAAGAGGCATTCCGTGAAGGGCGGCTGCGGATACTCTATTGCAGCCCCACGATGGAACTGGGCGTCGATATTGCCGACCTCAACGTGGTCAACCTACGAAACGTTCCCCCAACTCCGGCGAACTATGCCCAGCGGAGCGGACGGGCAGGACGAAGCGGCCAACCGGCTCTGGTCTACACCTACTGCAGTATCGGAAGTTCTCACGACCAATACTTCTTCAAGCGTCCCGAGCGCATGGTCTCAGGGCGTGTGGCGACACCTCGACTGGACTTGGCCAACGAGGACCTGATCCGGTCCCACATCCACGCTTTATGGCTGGCAGAGACCAGAATCGATCTGAAGCGGTCTCTTCGGGACATCCTCGATTTTGAGGGTGAGAGCCCAACCTTGAAACTATTGCCGTCCATTTCTACCCAGATGGCGAACCCACTTTTCAAGGTTGCCACGCGGAAAAAGGCTCAAGCAATTCTGGATGGGCTGAAGGATGAACTGTCGGGCGCCGCATGGTTCACACCGGAGTGGCTCGACCGAGTGTTGCTCCAGCTTGAGAACCAATTCGAGGTGGCCTGTGAGCGTTGGCGAACAATGTATCGGAGTGCTCGGAACCAGCAGGAGCTTCAAAACAAGATCATCCTTGACCACACGCGTGCGCCCAGAGACCACGAGAAGGCCAAGCGGCTTCGCCGGGAGTCTGAGGCTCAGCTGAAGCTTCTCTGTGAATCGGACAACATGATGCAGTCCGACTTCTACAGCTATCGCTACTTCGCGAGTGAAGGGTTCCTACCAGGCTACAACTTTCCTCGACTTCCTCTGTCTGCATTCATTCCGGGCCGGCGTCAGGTCCGCGAGAAGTCTGGCGAAGAGTTCCTATCCCGCCCAAGGTTCCTGGCCATTTCGGAGTTTGGCCCCAGAGCTATCGTTTACCACGAAGGCAGCCGTTACGAAATCAACAAGGTGATCCTGCCTGTTGGAGATGGTCCGATTCTTGGCCAGATGAAGCGGTGCACAGCCTGTGGCTACCTGCACATAGCACCGGAAGGTCAACCAGGACCCGATGTCTGTGAGCACTGTGGCCTGAGCCTCGGCATGGCCCGTGCCAATATGTTCCGGCTCCAAAATGTCGCCACCCGTCGAAGGGAGCGGATCAACTCAGATGAGGAGGAGCGTCTGCGCAAGGGTTTTGACCTCCAGACCTCGATTCGCTTTGAAGAGAGGGGCGGGAAACCGAGTCCTCGAAAGGCTGACCTGTACGAGGGCACAACGCCCATAGCTGTCTTGCACTACGGGGATGCGGCCACCATTTGGAGAGTAAACCTTGGTATGCGGCGGCGTGATCTGACCAAGCCGGACGGGTTTGTCCTGGATACAGAACGCGGCTACTGGGCTTCACAACAGGATCTGGAAGACCAGGAGAATAATGAGACCGAGGAGATGTCCAACAGTGTGGCGAGGGTCATCCCCTACGTTGAAGATCGGCGCAACTGTTTACTCTTTGAGCCGGTAACCGTTCGAGACGAAAGATTTATGGCAACCCTCCAAGCAGCTTTGAAGAACGCAATTCAGGTCTGTTTTCAACTGGAGGACTCAGAACTCGCCGCAGAACCCCTCCCCTCCGCGGAACCTCGCAACCAGATACTTATCTACGAGAGTGCCGAGGGAGGAGCGGGAGTGTTGAGACGCCTGGTGGAGGATGGCCAGACCGCTCTGATCGAAGTGGCAAAGACAGCCTTGGAGCTACTGCACTTCGACCCGATAACTGGGGATGATCTTCGTTTTCCAAAAGGGTCAAAGGAGGCGTGCGAGGCGGCTTGTTACGATTGCGTAATGTCGTATGGAAACCAGTGGGATCACGAACTGCTGGACCGCCATCTTGTACGCGATTACCTCCTCGCTATGAGCCGGGGAACCCTCAAAGTCTCGTCCAGTGCCAAGAGCCGCGAGGATCACCTGCGGGATTTGATCAAGCAGTGCGAATCCAAGCTGGAAAAGGATTGGCTGGGGTTCCTTTACACAAAGAACCTCCGTCTGCCCACACGGGCACAGGTCTTCTTCAAACCCTGCATGACCAGGCCTGACTTCTCGTATGATGACCATCAAGCAGTGGTCTATGTAGACGGCCCACCCCATGACTTTCCCGAACGACAGAATCGGGACAATGTCCAAAATGCCTGCATGGAAGACGCTGGTTACCAGGTCATCCGATTCCACCACGCGGAAAACTGGGAGGATGTCGTAAAGAGATTTCCCTCCGTGTTCGGGAGTCTGGCATGAGCTTTACCGTAGGCAGTCTAGTACATGCCCGAGGCCGTGAGTGGGTAGTTCTGCCGGAAAGCTCTGAAGAGATGGCCATGCTTCGCCCTTTAGGCGGCGGAGACATGGAGGTCACCGGCATTCTCCAAGGTCTTGAGGAAATCATTCCTGCCCAATTCGAGTTTCCGATCCCAGAGCAAGCCGGAGACTACCGTTCCTCTCGGATGCTTCGCGATGCTCTGCGTTTAGGGTTTCGCGCTAGTGCCGGCCCTTTCCGATCTTTTGGGCATTTGAATTTCGAGCCGCGTCCCTACCAGTTGGTCCCCTTGCTCATGGGGCTCAAGCAAGACCCTGTGCGCCTCTTGATTGCTGACGATGTGGGTATCGGAAAGACCATTGAAGCATCTCTCCTCGCCAAGGAACTGTTGGATCGTGGCGAAGTTACACGCATGGCCGTCCTCTGCCCACCTCACCTCGCTGAACAATGGCAGAGAGAGTTGAAGGAGAAATTTCAAATCGAGGCAGAATTGGTACTGGCAGGAACAGCGCGCCGTCTGGAATCCGATTGCCGTGGTGGCGAGAGCCTCTTCGATCGTTACCCCTTCACGATTGTCTCGCTGGACTACATCAAGTCAGACCATCGCCGGGATGACTTTCTTCGCACCTGCCCCGAACTCGTCATCGTTGACGAAGCTCATACCTGCGCTTACGCAGGCAGGGTTAGCAGCGCCCAGCATCAACGGCATCTGTTGCTGCGGAAGCTGGCCGAAAAGGCAGATCGTCATCTCATGTTGGTTACAGCGACTCCCCACTCCGGCAACGAAGAGGCCTTTCGCTCCCTCCTTGCCGTCCTTGACCCTGCTCTTGCCAATTTGCCGGCAGACTTGGGTGGAGATGCCAACCGGGTACACCGGGAACACCTTGCCATCCATTTGGTTCAACGTAAGCGTGGAGACATCGAACACTACCTAAACACGGATACTCCGTTTCCCAAGCGCCAGGATGCCGAGCAATCTTATGCGCTCAGCCCCGAGTACAGAGCCTTCTTCAAGAGGGTGTTGTCGTTCGTCCGTGAATCGGTTCAGGAAAAATCGGGGACAATGGTCCGGCGGCGTGTCCGGTGGTGGTCAGCTCTTGCCCTTTTGAGGTCCATGGCTTCCAGCCCAGCAGCTGCAGCAGCCACGCTAACAACGCGGGCTGCAAACCTGGATGCAGACAATGAAGGGGAAGCAAATGAACAAGGGCGCTCTGCAGTAATGGATATTGGCGATGACCGCGACTCTCTGACAGTCTCGGACATCGTTCCTGGCAGCGACCTGGGAGATGTAGACGATGAGGGCGTGCGAACACGTCGCCGTCTGTTGGCGATGGCGAAAGAGGCTCTGTCACTCTATGGGAAGCCGGACACCAAGCTCGACCTGGTGACGGTTCAGGTCAAAAAATTACTGGAAGAGGGCTTCAACCCAATCGTGTTCTGCCGCTTTATTCCCACAGCGGAATACGTTGCGGACCATCTTCGTTCAAATCTGAAGCGCCAGTTCGCCGATGTGGAGATCGCCGCTGTCACCGGCCTTTTGGCTCCCGCAGACCGCGAGGACAGAATTGATGAACTAAGCAAAACCAACCGCCGTGTACTGGTGGCCACTGACTGTCTCAGCGAAGGAATCAATCTCCAGGATCAGTTCGACGCGGTCGTGCACTATGACCTCAGTTGGAATCCAACCCGTCATGAACAAAGGGAAGGCCGCGTTGACCGCTTCGGTCAGCAGAGCAAGTCGGTGAAGGTCCTCACTCTTTTCGGCAAAGACAATCAGATCGACGGCATTGTGCTCGACGTGTTGCTCCGCAAGCACAAGAGGATTCGCAGCTCTTTGGGTATCTCGGTTCCCGTCCCGGCGACCTCTGATGAAGTTCTTGAAGCAGTCTTCGAAGGACTGGTGTTGCGTGGTTTGGATTCTCCTCCGAGTCAGGAACAATTGCTTCCCGGCTTTGAGGACTACTTCAAGCCGCAAACCGAGGACCTCTATGCCCAGTGGGACGCGGCCGGAGAACGCGAAAAGAAGTCCCGCACGATCTTTGCCCAGCATGGACTGAAGACCGAAGAGGTTCACAAGGAACTGGAGGCCGCCCGGCAGGCCATTGGCATGGGAGTAGATGTAGAGACCTTTGTCCACGATGCCTTGGAAGGACTTGGGGCTGGCTGGACCCGCGAGCGCAAGGGCATTCGCATCGATCTATCGGAGTGCGTCCGTGGATTGAAAGATGCTCTTCCCGTCGAAGATGAGCACCTGCTTGTCCGGTTCCAGACTCCTGCCCCAGAAAAGGGTCTGCTACTCAGTCGCATTCATCCGTTCGTCGAGAGCCTTGCCGGCTATGTGCTGGATACCGCTCTTGACCCGCTCGGCAAGAGTGTCGCCAGCCGCTGCGGAGTCATTCGAACAGAGGCCGTCTCCACGCGCACCACACTCTTTCTCCTGCGCCACCGAATGCATTTGATCATCAGCCGCGGCGGGCAGGACTATCCCCTTCTGGCCGAAGATGCAGACCTTCTTGCCTTTGAAGGCGCCCCAGACCAGGCTCGGTGGCTGGACCGCGATCAGGCAGAGCGGCTGTTGCTGGCCGCTCCCACAGGCAATGTGCTGCCTGAACAAATTCGGATGTTCCTGCATGGGGTGTTGGAGGGAATGCATCATCTGTCCTCACGGCTCGACCTGGCCTGCGACGAGCGGGCGGAGGAACTACTCAGCGCCCACCGCCGCGTTCGCACCGCCGCCAGGGCGAGGGGCACCCTTCGCGTCGAGGCTCAGCACCCACCAGACATCTTGGGAATCTATGTATTGCTACCGATGCCAGTGAGGGGGATCTGACATGAGCCATCGCCAGCCCTTCCTCAATATCCGCACCGAGGGCGCTCTTCTCCCCTCCGACCTTCTGAGCCGGCTCATGGAGGGGACGAACCTGCCCGGCCTCAAACCGGAGGACTACCACCTCGGTGCCGGCGAGAAACTCAATGAAGCCATCAGCCGCTCCTGGACGCGTCTCCTCTCTCTTTGGTCCGGCTTCCGCAAGGCCAAGGCGGCTTTGCCTGCATCGGACCTCGGCACCACGCTGACTCGCGAGCGGTGGCTGCTTCAACTCTTTCAGGAATTGGGGTACGGCCGCCTGCTCGGCGCCAGCCCATTCGAGATCGACGAAAAGACCTACCCCATTTCGCATGTATGGCAAGGTCAGCATTACAGGGTGCCCATCCATCTTGTGAGCTTCCGCGCCGATCTCGATAAGCGCAGCGAGCAGCGCATCCAGGGCGCCAGCAAAGCGAGTCCGCACGGAATGGTGCAGGAGTTCCTCAACCGCTCCGAGCACGATCTTTGGGCCTTTGTTTCGAACGGCCTCAAGCTCCTCATCCTGCGCGACAACGCCAGCCTCACGCGCCAAGCCTACGTCGAATTTGACCTCGAAGGAATCTTTGAAGGCGAATCCTACGCGGACTTCCGACTGTTATGGATGGTTTGCCACCAGTCGCGGCTCGAAGGCACTGCCAAGGATCGCCCGGAAACCTGCTGGCTCGAACAATGGTCCAAGCAGGCACAGACAGACGGACGCCGCGCACTCGATCAACTGCGTGTCGGCGTTCAAAAGGCGCTTGAGAATCTCGGCACAGGATTCATTGCCCACAAGGCGAACCAGACTCTTCGCGATCGTCTGCAGGTTGGGGAGTTGCAAAAGCAGGACTTCTACCGGCAGTTGCTCCGGCTTGTCTACCGGCTGATCTTCCTATTTGTGGCCGAAGACAGGGACTTGCTCCACTTTCCCGGCGCATCCGATGATGCCCGGTCACGGTATGCTCGCTTTTACAGCGGCCAGCGCCTTCGGCGGATGGCGGAACGTACTCGCGGCAGCCGCCACGCTGATTTATGGGTAGGGCTGCGCCTGGTTTTTGCCAAGCTGGGCAACGATTACGGTTGCCCTGAGCTTGGTCTTCCGGCTCTCGGTGGTTTCCTCTTTGGCTCTCAGGCCATGCCGGATCTGGAATCCGCCGAACTCGCTAATGAGCACCTTCTCCTCGCCATTCGCAATCTCGGCCTCGTTAAGGATCGTAGCGGCTGGCGGCTGGTGGACTACCGCAACCTGGGCAGCGAAGAGCTGGGTAGCGTTTACGAGAGCCTTCTCGAACTCAACCCCACCATGGAACTCCCAGCCGGCATCTTCACGCTCGACACCGTCGCCGGTAATCAGCGCAAGACCTCCGGCTCCTACTACACGCCGGACTCGCTCGTGCAGTGCCTGTTGGACTCAGCTCTCGATCCCGTTGTCGAACAAGCTATCAAAGGCAAGGCACTTGCGGAAGCCGAAAAGGCCATCCTGGCCCTCAAGGTCTGCGATCCGGCGGCCGGCTCCGGCCACTTCTTGGTTGGCGCGGCGCACCGGCTGGCCAAGCATCTGGCCAATGTCCGTGCCCAGGCGCAGGGCGAAAGTGAACCATCTCCGCTCTACTACCAGCATGCGCTGCGCGACGTCATTGGCCACTGCCTCTATGGAGTGGACGTCAACCCCATGGCCGCCGAACTATGCCGCGTCAGCCTATGGCTTGAAGCCATTGAACCCGGCAAGCCGCTCTCCTTCCTCGATCACCACATCCGCGTCGGTAACAGCCTGCTTGGCGCTACGCCCGCTCTACTTGCCAGGGGAATCCCCGATGAGGCATTCACGCCCATCGAAGGCGACGATAAGGAGATTTGCAGCCGATTCAAGAAGGTAAACAAGACAGAGAAGATCGGGTACAGGCGTCTTTTTGCGGCGACCACCGAGCCTTGGGAACGGCTCGGCGACCTGGCCGCCAGCATGGTTCATTTGGACAACGCACCAGACGACTCCATCGAAGCCGTGCGCAACAAAGAGCGGATGTATGAGGCCATGGTGCGCTCCGGCAATTATCTCGACGGTCAGTTCTGGGCAGATACCTGGTGCGCCGCATTCGTGTGGAAGAAGACGCGGGAGTTCAACCACCCCATTACGGAAGAGGATTTCCGCCGCATCGAGCATAATCCATACGCCTGCGACGCTTGGATGCGCGACGAAGTCATGCGCCTATCCCAGCAATACCAATTCTTCCACTGGCATTTGGCCTTCCCAGACGTATTCCATGTGCCAGCGCCTGACAAGGAAGCACAGAACGAGCAAGCAGGTTGGAACGGTGGGTTTGACGTTGTGCTCGGCAATCCCCCTTGGGAGCGAGTAAAACTCCAGGAAAAGGAATGGTTCGCTGGGTTCAGGCCCGATATTGCGAATGCCTCAAATGCCGCCGTACGTCGCAAGATGGTTCTCGCACTCGCCAAGGAAGACCCTCTTCTTTACAAGGCATTTCAAGAAGAACTTCGCCAGGTTGAGGGAGAAGCCCTCTTCCTCCGCTTCAGTGACCGTTTTCCCCTCTGTGGTCGTGGTGATGTAAACACCTACTCAGCATTCGCGGAGACGAATCGCAGTCTGATAAGTCTCACCGGGCGCGTTGGATGTATTGTACCCACGGGGATCGCGCTTGACCTGACTACGAAGGACTTCATTCAAGCCATTGTGGATGGAAAGGAATTAGTCAGCCTTCTCAGTTTCGAGAATGAGGAGTTCATTTTTCCAGCGGTTCATCACTTCACTAAGTTTTGCCTCTTGACGTTGGCTGGCACGGCTTGCACACAGTTGGCATCTGACTTCCTGTTTTTTGCACGTCAGGTTAGCGCAATACATGAAGATAATCGCCACTTTTCTCTAACAGCTGCTGAGATTGCTTTACTAAATCCAAACACGAAGAATTGCTGTACGTTTCGAAGTAAGACAGATTCAGAAATAGCAAAGAAGATTTACCGTAACGCTCCTGTATTGATTCGGGAAGCCGTGAGTGACGGAAATCCGTGGAACATCTCATTTCTCCGAATGTTTGATATGGCTAGCGATTCAGGCTCTTTTGTCGCAGCAGAAGGCATCTCGTCAGTATTCGCGGAACAATCAGGTGAGGGACTATCCACGCTTAGATCGGCCGAATACCAACCTCTCTACGAGGGGAAATTCATTTGGCAGTACAATCATCGATTCAGTGGTTATGAAGGCCGGGAAGAGGGACGAGGACACCGTGTTTTACCGGAATCGAGGTATGATTTCCTACAAAACCCCACCTCGACGATCACTCCTTATTATTGGGTAAGATCCGAAGAGGTCAAGTCTCGGATTCCAGCCCACTGGCCTTTTGAGTGGATCATAGGTTGGCGTGATGTCACCACAGCAATCACTGAGCGTACAGTAGTGGCTACCTTCATGCCTATTGTCGGTGTCGGGCACACCTGCCCTCTCATATTTCCGAACGCGATCGGGGCGAGGTTGAATGCATGCCTGCTGGCGAATTTCAATTGTTTCCCTCTGGATTACGTCGCTCGCCAGAAGCTCGGCGGTGTGCACCTGACATATAGTATTCTCAATCAGCTTCCTGTTCTGCCACCTAAGTCATATGAGGCACCGACACCATGGGACAACTCAACTGATCGTGCTAGTTGGCTATTGCCGCGTGTCCTCGAACTAACCTATGTGGATTGGTCAATGGAGTCATTCGCCAAGGACTGTGAATGCACTAGCCCACCCTTTCGTTGGGATCCGTGCCGCCGATTATTGCTCCAGTGCGAAATCGATGCGGCATTCTTCATCTTCTACGATCTGAATCGTTCGGAAATGGAGCACATCCTCGATAGCTTTAATCTCGTCCGCGACAGGGATTCAATCGAGTACGGCGAGTATCGCTCGAAGCGCATCATTCTCGAAATTCACGACGCCATGGCCGAAGCCGCCCGCACCGGCATCCCCTACCAGACCCGCTTGTCGCCGCCGCCCGCCGATGCCGCCGTCGCTCATCCATGGCCAGTCGAAATGCCGCAACAAGCCCCAACTCCTCCAAATCCACTGGAAGAATTGAGTGCTGTCGCGAATGCATCCTGGGAAACTCCATTGGGAATATCTCCGGACAATGTTGCGCTTTTTACTCTCATAGAAGTCATGCGCATTCTTGGTGGACCTATCGATTCCGAAAGAGTGCGCGTTGCTGTGAATCTCGTTCGCAGTCCGGCAACAGCCGCCGCATTCTTGGATGAAGCTCAAGCAGCAGAATGGGTGCGCGTAGTGGGTCAAGATGCACAGCCACTCCCAAGCAACGTGATTCAGATTTCGCAGTTTCAACACGGGACGCCAGACCTTCCATGGGCGGATGCAGTTAAACTGCTCAAAGGATCTGGCGCCATTGTGGTGGATTCCAATGGAAAATGGTCGGCAAGCTCCAAACTCCAATTGCTTCCAGAGCAAGACTGGATTCGGGGACGCGCCGCAGTCGCCGTTCAACTCTTGTCTGCGATTGAACCTGTAGTAGCGGAACGAAAAGTACTTGCCTTCATTCGGAGCGTGGAAGATGGCACTGCAAGGAGAGCTGTTTCCTGATCCAGAAGTAGTGATAACACCTGATGACGCCCGGCGCGAGCCGCTCGTGTGGGTGAGCAGGCTCGTTATTTGGGAAAAGCCTAGCGAGATCCTACGCGAAGTTCCTCTTCGTCGGGGCCTGAATATCATCTGGTCGCCTGATCCAGGAGCAGACCAAGCGGCGCTTGGTCAGGATGCAGGTAGCGGTCATGGAGCTGGCAAGACTCTGTTTTGCCGGTTGCTGCGCTACTGCCTGGGTGAAGACAGCTTCTCGAATGATGATCAGCGACGGAGCATTGCACAGCAACTGCCTGCTGGCCTTGTAGGCGCAGAAGTGATCGTTGCAGGAAAGCCATGGGCGGTGATTCGGCCGATTGGAATGACCAGGAAGCACTTCGCGAGGGAAGGTGTTTCGCTGGAATCCATCTCTCCTGTGAAAGATCCGGGAGAGGGCATCCAGCCCTTTCTTGATGCTCTGGGAGTAGCTCTTTTTTCAGATGGAATTGAAAAGTATCTGCCTGTAGAACACCAGAATGCTCCGTGGCTGTTCGCACTTGCCTGGCTTACAAGAGACCAAGAGTGCCGATTTGATCATATCCTCGACTGGCGTCATCGGCGTGCTGACTCCGGGTCCATTGCGGTCAATCCCACCAAGGATCAACTTCTGATTGTGGTGCGGGCATTCCTTCGATTTATTCTTCAGGAAGAAATGGATGTCAAGGCTCAACGGGAAGGGTTTGCCGAGGCGAAGCGTACCTCTGAGCGAGAGCTGGCGTATATCCAGAGGCAAAGCAAGCAAATCTCAGCGGACCTGATTCGCGATCTTTGTGTTGATCGTGAACAGATGATTGGCGATGATCTTGGACTTGCGTTGCTTCGTAATGCGGCAGAAAGCAATTTACAGGAATGCGAAAAAGAACCTCCCTCCGGGAACAATGCGGCAATGGTGTCCTTGCGCGAGGAGCGAGACCAGGTTTTAGCGGAGCAGGCAGTAATCAAAGACGAAGTGAAGAGGCACAGCGCAGAACGAGACCTGAGAAGTCAGCAAGTGAGGGAGCTCCGCGGAGAACGTTCCACCGTGGACGCGAAGGAAATCAAAGCGATTCTCGGTCAAGTATGCCCAGTATGCATCGTTCCTATTGATCAAGCATTGGGAGAAGGCTGCGGACTTTCGCCAGAGTTGTGGGATCCCACAAAACCTCATGAGGAAAGTCAGCGCATCGGCAAGCAGATCACGGCGTGCAACGATACGATCAACCGGCTCAATGGCGTGATCTCTGAGGGAGAACTTCGCCTGAAGAACTTGCGCAAGGAAGAAGCGAAAGTTGCAGCTCAACTTGCAGAGTTGGAAGAAAAGAGCAAGAAGGCCGGGAAGGAGAGGCGTCTGGAGTGGTCAACTGCCCAACGACTTGTTTTCAAGGTCTCTGAATATCAAGGAAGTCTGGACAGAATTATAGCGTTGAATACGGAGCTAAAGAACCTCGCACATTCTGATGAGCTGGCTTCCAATTTAGAAGCAAAATACCGGAGCCTACATAGTGACACCCTGTCAAGGATGCAAGAACTATTTTCGTATGTGTGTAAGGGACTTCTGGGAAATCAGGTGAAGGCGTCGCTCACGCTATCTGGTCAGGGACTGCAAGCTGACGTTGAAGTTGGCGGCATGGCCATGGAATCGTTGAAGGCAATCGCGTTCGATCTCACAACGCTACTGATGAGCATTGAGGGGCGGTCTATGCTGCCAGCGTTTCTCGTTCATGACAGTCCAAGGGAAGCTGACCTTGGAGAAGCTATCTACCACCGTCTTTTTAAGCTGGTCCGAAGCTTTGAGCGATTGGGAGATGATCCACCTTTTCAGTACATCATCACAACAACCAGTCGGCCTCCAAATGATTACTGCCACCTGCCGTTCTTGATCGCGGAGCTTCAAGGATCAAAAGCAGAGGAGCGGTTGCTGCGCCAAGACCTTGGCGGAGGGACGAATTGATACGAAATCTATTGACCGAACCTTACAAGTTCAACGACACGGACCAGAACATTGTCGAGGCCGCGCGGCTCCTACTGCGGAAGTTGTGTGCGCCCGGAACGATCAGATCAGCCCAGTTGGTCACTGTAGCCAAACTGCACCATGTGCTCTTGACACTGCCCAAAGTCACCTATGGAGTCACGGCTTCCACTACCATCTCGATGCGAATGAAATACGCCGAAATCATGACTTTGTCGTGGTGGACATTTTCAGTTGATGAAGGCAAGTTGAGCATTGAATGCGGAGGCCATGAACATGATCCAGCCATCGGCGGCGACTCCTACACAACGATGTCGTGGTCTGCAAGCCCCGGAGAAATGACTGAATACAACGACGGCTGGGATGAGAAGTGGATGGTGCCTGACCTCGGATACTATCCTGAACGCGACATCAGCATCGACTTTGCATCCGGCGAATACACAGTAGAAATTACTGACAGCGACAACCCCCTGTGTGAAGACAGCAAAGATCAAGCCGTGGAGGAAAGTCCCAACAGCCAGAATACTGAAACCTTTGATTCACTTTGGGCCTACTGCGTTGAGAATAAGCGATTGGTACCAGCGCCGCCAGAATGGGCTGATCTTCACGGTATGCTGGCAAATAGGCAGCAGAAGTTAAGCGGAGGGTGGGGCCCATCCGTTCCGCTGATATTGGCCGCTTGGCATTGCACCATGCCCATCGAGAAGCATCTGAGGTTCAAAGAGCACATCCAATGGGCCGCCGACCACAACCAGCTCGAAGAAGTCGGGGCATTCCTTCGCTCCTTGCACGAAGATAGGTGGGTTCACTTTGGCGATGTTTAGTTGAACGGTTGCAGGAATGTCCTATGGTGACCGCGCCGAACTGCGCTGCTGGCATCCAACGCGTAAAGAATTGGAGATCAAATCCTGATGAGTGAACGATACCAGTTTACAAGTCGCGACAAAAGTTTGATTGAAGCTGGCATCCTACTGCTGCGAAAACTGGCGACGGCTCCGATGACGAAGCCCGGTCAGTTGAAGACCGTGACAAAGGCCCTTCAGGCTTTGCTCAGCCTTCCCGAAGTGCCAGAAGGATTGGATGTTTACATTACGGTTACCAGTCCTAACCGCAAGTATCCGGGTTCAATCGAGACCTTCTCCTCATGGGATATTCGCATCGAGGATTCACACTTGTGCTTTGAAAGCGGAGGAGGCTTTGACGGCGATGGCTTTACCTCAATGACCTGGGATGCTAGTCCTGGCCAGACTGCTGACTACCGCGACCATCGTGAGGATTGCCGGGTGGTGCCAGACCTGCAAACATTTCAGGCCGGGGTGGAAAACATCAACTTCTTTGAAAAAGGCTACGGCTTGGAAATGTACGACACTGATAATCCGGAGATTGAGGAGTTCAGTGGCTCGGCATGCGACGATGATGAATATTGGGAGACCTAACGCCGGTGAGGTAACCAGCAAAGATTCGATTGGCCCTGTTGGCGAGTCGCGCTAATGCATGAGGCAATTCAGTTGCGTATGCGAATCGACTTGTGGAGTTGATGCAGATGCAGAGCTACCAGAGTCAGGTTGTAGGTGAAGGCACATTATGAACCAAACAGATGAAGTACTCCGTACGGCTGCTATCGATGCTTTGCGAAACGCTGCGCGGCAGACCGCAGCCGAAGCGGCCATCACTGACTTAGGGTTTGCACACTACGCGAATGGACTCCCAGATTTCGGAATGTGGGTACGAATGGTCACAGAAGACATCGTTGAAAGTGACTACAAGGGAAGTTTGCCTGATTTTCATAAAGTGTATGAAAAGGCATCCAGGCGTCGGCAGGTCTCTCAGGTATTGCCCTTAAATGCGAACAGGCCTGCCCGTTTGGAGGAGACAAAGGCGCCTAGATCGGAGCCAGTTGCATCTTCAGGTTCTTCAAACGGCCTTGTGCAGCTGCTGGCGGAGCTCAACTCTTACATTGGACTTGATTCGATCAAGAAGGACGTCGAGACCTTGGTTAGCTCACTTGAGATGGACCGGATGCGCCGTGCGGCCAACCTGAAAATCCCTGATCGTTCATTACATATGGCTTTTGTCGGCAACCCTGGAACAGGCAAAACCACAATTGCGAGGCTCATTGGCAAAATCTACAATGAACTTGGGGTGTTACGCCAAGGTCAGCTTGTCTGCACAGACCGCGCGGGGCTCATAGCGGAATATATTGGTCATACTGCACTTAAAGTTGAAAAGGTCGTCAACAGTTCACTAGGCGGTGTACTTTTCATCGATGAGGCATATTCGCTTGCCCCACCATTCAGTGGGAATGACTTCGGCCATGCGGCACTGTAGGGAAGAGTTGATGCGCGAGCGCTTCGAACGCCGTTCCGTTTCCTGCGCAAACTTCGATCAAAAGCTCCAAAGGGCCAGTGCCGGCCAGTTGCTTACCGACATACTGACGTAACTCAACGTCCGGTGGCGCCCAGCCGAGTGAAGCTGCAACCGAAACCAGTGCCTGTTTGGTCGCCGCTTCGTCAATGCCGGCGAATACGGCAGGGTTGACTGCAGCGAACGCCGCTGCTTCTTCCGTTGTCCCGGGGTGCGGCTTTGGCCTCACCTCTTTTGTTCCGCGAATGACCGTGAAGCCACCTTTCTCCCTCTTGCCGGTCAACGCCTCTCCAAACGTCTTTCCTGCCTCATCTGAGTTCGGGCCACTGCCCAGACTCGCGCTGGTCAAGATACACCGCATTTGTTCGCGAGGGATTCCAAGCCTCGATTGCAGTCGCCGAATCAGCAATCCGACTTCCGCGCCGGAGACTCCGCGATACATGTGCGCCTCGTCGAGGACCAACAGGAACTGGTTGCGGGAATCGCTCGCCAGCCACTCGCCTGTCTTGTGGAAGATGGACCGCTCAATAGGACGCAGCAGCATGTACTCAAGCATCGAGTAGTTGGTGACGAGCAGATCAGGCGGACTCTTCTGGATCTCATGTCGGGTGAGCAACTCACGATCACCAGGCTGCGTAAATAGACGGTGGTCCCAGTGTTGCGACCGGTAGGTTCCTCCGGCCTTCTTTCCTGACCTATAGGTTTTAATCTCTTCCTCGTCGGGGGCAAGGAAACCGATGAGATCCTTCGCAGGCCAGCGGCCTCGACTCTTCAGTTCCTTCATCAGGTTCTGTTTTTCTTCGTCCTCGGACTCTTCGAGATCGACGAAGTATTCCAGCAACGGTGCGATGTTGCGACCGTCCTTGCTGTTGGTTCTTATCCCCGGATACGGCGTGCGGCTCGTGTACATGCCGAAGCGCGGACGCCGGCCCCAGCGCGTTTCAAATAATCCCGCCATGCGTTCGTCGCCGAAGAGTCTCCTCAGTCGCGACGTCTGGTCGCTGACGAGCGCGTTCATCGGATAGAGAAGCAGGACGCGGACACCAGGCATTGCAAACGACGTGGACCGTTCCGTGGCTTCGATCGCGAGCGAACCGATCGCAGAGTAGAGGAATGTCTCCGTCTTTCCCGAGCCGGTTCCGGTGGCGACAATTAGGTCATCGGCATTCTTGCCGAAAAACGCCTCTAGCGCATCTGCTTGGTGCTTGTAAGGCGGATAAACGCCGATGGACGGCCGGAATGCACCCAACTCCGTCAGGAGATCACTGATGGTCCGCGGAATCTTGAGCGTACTGAATCCGCTCTCGACGGCATAAGAGGGCGTCACCTCCACGAAAGGCCGCTGGGCAATCGCGCCAGGTTCGAGGAGCAACAAATGACGTTCCTCGATCAGCGCAGGGTCCTTAATGTGGTATTGCGCTTCAAGGTAGCGCTGAAGGCGGCTATGGATCTTCTCTGCAACCTGCTTGATTCCGATGTCGTTCATCTTTGCGTCCTTACAAACGTGCTGACGCCCAACTTAGTCAGCCGTCTCTTGATCTCTATAACGTGTGCCGTTTGAAACGTCCAATTCCGCGGATAGTATTTATCTTCAGGCACGAGCAACTGGCCGAGAGCAGCAAATAGTCGTTGTTCAGCTTGCGGCAACTCGCTCTTGAGGACAAACGTAGTCTCGTTGCGACCAGGGATCTCTTCTACCGTCACCGGTTTCTCCGCCAGTTGATCGAGCCCATACATTAATCTCCGAAAATCGGTAGGCTGCATGGCCCTAATCCCACTGATCTGTCCCTTCGCTATTTCCGCAGCAAGGTATCTCCTGCCGCCAAAAGGTAATTCCTCGCGCGAGAGATAAGTTCCTGCAAGTTTGTCGGTGCGATCTACCCAGCGAAGCAGTTGCGGTTTCGAAACTGGAAATAACTCCGGAGCATAGACCTCGATGGTGCTCCCAATAGGTCGATAGCGTTCATAATAGCCGTGAAAAATTGACTGTGTCCATTCGCACAGGTCATCCGGAACATGGCCCATCCACGCATCCCGGCTTTGTGAAGGAAAACCGAGTTCCTTCGATAGTGTGCCACCCCTCAACTTTCTATACGGTCCGATGTGCTCGATCTGGGAGGCGTGTTCGGAAGAAAGCAGCGAAGTCGGAAATCCGCCAACAAGCAATCGCCTATCGTCAGCTGTCTCTAATCGAATCTCGCGCGTCGGCGCTGGCAGCCATTCCCCGCTCGATAACTCAGCGAGGTCCCCACACTCTGAAAGCTCTTCCAGCGTTTTCTTGAGTTGTGCTCTCGCAATCTCGCCCGAGAAATGGTGCGTGGCTGCGAGATTCAGCAACCGCAGGATGTGAACCGGGCGAACGCCGTCCGTCAGAGCCCACGCGCAACTTCGTAGCAAGGCACTATCTTCAGCCACGTGGTCGCACGTTTCGGTGCCCGTCAGTTCGCGGGCGAGAATGCTGTGCGCTTCGGTGTCGGTAATGATATGCAGTTGCATCATGCTATCGACCGTCTTGCGATATTGACCCACTCAGTGAGCTCTTTTCCAAAGGTTTTCTCTAATCGCGAGACCTCGTCTGCACGCTCCTCGTCACCGGTGATCGAAGCCACGTGTGGCACCACAATCGACCTTGTGATCGCGGTCTGCTGTATGGTCTGATCCGTGCTCAACTCGGCTAGTCCACCGGCCATTCGCCTTGCAAGGCCATGCAGTCGGGGAAGTTCCTCCAATATCCAGTCGAGTGGTTCCCTTGCGGGAGCAGAATCCAGCAGGCTGCTCGATCCCTCAACTTCCGAAGCCTCACCGAGTTCGGTTAGGCCGATGAATTCGCCGTCTGCTTCGGCGACAGCCAGGATGCTCTCGTTCCAGACGTCGGGCGCAATCGGGAGCGTCGTCGGTCCCTCCATGGCTGTCGCGGCGAGTAAAAGGTTCGACGGCCACTGTACACGTGCCTCCGACCGATATGCGTCGGACGGGTCAATCGCTTGCGGGTGAAAGAGCGGGATCGACGCCGCGCGGTTCCGGACCAGCCTGATAAGGGGAAGGAGATAGGACTCCGTAGGTCCGCGATTCGCGCCATTCAGCACGACAAGGAACGGTCCCTCGTGCTCCTTCGCCGCTCGGAGCACGTCAATTAGGCCTGCCGGATGTGGCGTGAAGGTTCTGTCTTCCACTTTGCCGAAGAGATCCTGCACATCGGCGATGGCTGAGGTGACGTCCACAATGAGGATCCGATCCGCGCACATGACATGCGCGTAGGCCTCGAGTGCTTCGAGCGCCCGCGCTCCAGTGACGATGGGCACCAAACCCGATGCAAATCCGGCATGGATGGGTTGATAAGCCACTGTCGCCACTCCAAGCGCCCGCAGCGCCCGAATAACACGCGTCCTCAACTCCTTGATGTCCGTGATCTTCGCCTTCGCCGAAGGCCATTCCAGGTTCAATGGAGCGCCTTCGCCCAACGCCAAGATTTCTGTTCCGCGCGAAGGGGTGGCTTGGTTCTGCGATGGGCGTCCTTCGAGGAAGGGCTTGAGAAGCGCTACGTCCGCCAGGAGTGCGGGAACGTTCCCCAACACTTGATCGATTCTGTCGGCGAGCGCACTCTCAATCGCGGAGGCCTGCTCTTTGAGGCGAGTCTCCATCTCTTCGAGTTGACGCCTGGCAGAGCGAAGCGATTCCTCAGTTTCCTTTCGCTGCTGTCGGAGCTTTGTGAGGGCGTCCTGTTCGGCCGCATATTCACTCTCAATTTTCGACCGAATCTCGTCCCGCTGCGCCTGGACAAACTTCTGGACCTCTTGAACCACAGACGGATGATCGCGGAGGCCGGCGAAGATTTCGCCGGCAAGTGACACGACCTGCTGAGTATCGGCCGCAAGTTGCTTTGCCCTTGTGAGGCGGTTTATTTCGAGTCGCGTATTGGCATCGGCACCGAACTGCGTTAGCTGCGCGGTGGCATCCTCGATCAATTGCCTCGGCAGGTTTGTGCCGTTCCCTTTCATTTTGGCGGCGGCTTCGATCGCCCGTCGCATGACCAACCTGTCTTCATCCCAATCGACGTAGCTGTAAGGAGTTGGTGGAAGGTTGCCGGCCAGAATGGTGCGCGTCTCCCCTTCGAGTTCGATTCCGAGGAAGGCGTTCTCCGCTAGTTGATAGCAGTGGATGCGGGCGCGATTGCTTTTCTCAAGGGTGACCTTGCCGGAGCTATCAAAGACTAGGGTTATCGGGCCGACAACAAGATCATCAGCGCACCGGATCAGGTATTTTGGAGAAGCGAGATAGGGCAGTTCGATTCCGTAGGTGAGCGCGAGACGCACCTGCTCGCAGTCACCAACCGCACGTAGGTCGATGACTTCGAAGGCCATTTGCGGATCGACGGCCATGAATTCATCCGGGCCGCCGTTCTTGATGTCGTTCTCTCTCGCGTGGAAACGGATGAGCGCGTTCTCTTTGGCGCCTGCAGCACGGGGCCAGAAGATTGAACCGCGGGTCGGAAACTCCGACTCCGGAGACGCAACGGCTTCCCAGGAATCGTCGGTCTCTGCTGCCAGGGGGCGGATCCAAGCGATCTGAGTCTCGTTTTTGTCGCGCTTTGTTCCGGTTATAACGCCAATCAGTGTTTTCATGCCGAGCATCCCAATCTGCTAAGTTCTCTTCTCTAACCGCTTCAACTCATTCACCAGCAATGGAAGCCATCGCCTGGAACTTCCTCCCGTTTCTCCTCGCAAAGGCTTATTCTTCGTTTCAGCTAGGCTGCGACGAATCCAACTGCTGGCGCCAAGTTCAGGCCGGTCCATGGCGAGAACCGCCCAGCGCATCGCCCGGCTCGATGACGCGTTATTCTGGGAATGATTGGGGCGTAGGAACAGCAGACGAACAGAACCAAAGGCACCAGCATTGATATGAAAATTTGCATCTTGGCCCCATGAGGCTGCCAGGCGGTGTTGAACCATTTGCGCCGTAAGACCATTATCGTACTTAACGCCATCTTCGGTCGTCCATTGCATATCGAACCGGAGGGCGTCGTGATCGGGAAGAATAGTGATCGGGGGGAGATCTCTGTGCCTCGGAGTTGCTCGTAGACTCACCGCTTCTTGCCATGCCGTAACCAAAATGTCTCCGATCCGTATCTGCAAGGGCTGAACGGCGTCCAACTTCATACGAACCTCGACCGGGGTTGGCCCGGTAGCGGTTTCGACACCCACGCTGCCCCGGCGGTCAAAGTTCGCTGTAAGTGTTGTCATCCCGACATCGCAAACCGAGAAGGTCAAATACGTTGGAAGCTCCTCTGTTGGCCAGGTCGAACATGATTCGCTTCCGAGAGGTGTGCGCAGCGATAAAGTTCCTTGCGCTTCCCCCGGAGCCCATTTCACCTTCGCAACAAAGCGATGGCCCGCTGCGAAGATAGGGCCGTCAGGACCAAAGCCCTGTGGAACACTGAGGAGCGAAAGTTCGTCTATCGGCTGGGCGAAACTCACTTCGATGGCTTCCGCCCATCGGTCCAGTGCATCCGAAACCGCATCCGGTAAGGACACACGCCACATCCGCCACGCAACCTTGTTGTGTGATATGGTCACGGATGCTCCCGACGAATACATTGCGGGAGGCGCGTTCGTGGCTTCAGCCACGATTCGAATTTCACTTCCCAGTTTGAGTTCCACGCCAGACCTGAGACGCTCCCACTCGCCATTTAGGAACACGAAGGGTGTGCCTCGCAGATTCATCCCTGCACAACTTCCGCTCCATCGATCCGATGGAAGGTCGGCGGGCCATTTCCCGGAAGCAGTTGCGTCGTAAGAATTGATGCTGGGCGGGATGACAAGACGGGCACTCCCAACGCCGGGACGTAGTTCCATGAGGGAGATGTTTTTCGAGTCGCTTCCAGTTACGACATTCACTGACGCGTCCGCCAATGTCCGCAGGCGAATGTTACCGATATCCGAAATTTCGGAAAAACGCAGGAAGAGCGACCAGTTTTCCTGGTCATCCAGGCACAGGTCGAATTCGCTCGTTCCATCGTCTTCCAGCTTGCCCACACGGACGGTTGAGACCTCGCCTCCGAAGGACGGATGATAGAGGTCGCAGTCAAGCCGCCCTGCGTGTGCGTTATGAGCAAAGCCGGGATAGGGGCTCAATCCCATTGCAGTCCTGAAGTGAACCGCAGCTTTGCAGACCGGGCATTCGTAAACACGGTTTCGCTCTGTCCACCGGACCTTGTCCGCCTGGACGATTCGCTTCGTTCGCCGGTCTCTTGCGTAATTCATTGAGTACCTTCAGGATACATCTGAGTCACCGAGAATCTTACGTTTTCTTTGACTTGCTGGCACTGGGCAGGCGTGACAGAGACCGTCTGGTTATGCTACCCGCAGATGTGTCCTACGCCTCACTTCCACCCCCGGCACAACCTCGTCCTGCGCCACTGCCGCCTTGATGGCCTCGTTGTCAGGCCGTGTCTCCTGGATGAAGGATTCCAGCCTCTTAGCGAGTTCGTCCGGCAACAAGGAGAGCGTAGTCTCCCAGACGACTCCCGGAATCCGTACATCAATCCTGCAATAGCACTTCGGCAGCGTCGCCTCATCCGTGATCTGCACCGAGTCCTGGCTGTTCTTTTGCGCTCGCAGAGTGAATTCGCGCCCTTCAATCGTTTTTAGGTCGCGGCTCATCAGATAGTAGAGCACCATGTTCTTCGTTCGCTCCACCTTGCCAGCGGCGGCGCGGGCCCGGTCGCTCAGCCGGACAACCTCTGCGCGGCAGAACTGCTCACGCGCTTCCATCCGACGCAGGAAGCGCCCGATTCGGTCCACCTTCTCGCCGTGGGCCGAGCAAAATTCCTGGAAGCGGGCGATGAGTTCCTCAGAAGGCTCCTTGTTCTGCTCCTCGATCTCATCGAGAAGGCCGTCCAGTTCTGCGTCGATCTCAAAAAGCGAATTCGTTTCTGCAATCGTTGCCATAAACTTCTCCTTGACTGGAGATGTGTTGTGCCAGCAGCATCAGGCGGCAATTCGCTCCTGAACGGCGATGGCTCTGGCCGCTTGGTAGGCGAGTGCATCGGCACGGGATTGGATCGGATGGCCGCTGTGCCCTCTGATCCACCGCCAGCGAATTGTTCGCAATTCGTTAAGGTAGAGCAACTCGCGCCACAGTTCCTGGTGCTGCAATTCGAAGCCGCGACTGTTGCGCCAGCCAAACCGCTGCCAACGAAAAACCAGAAACCGCATTCCGTCGATCAGCAATTCCGAGTCAGAGCGCAATTCGATTCGCGCGCCGGTTGGCGTTATGCGCAGGGCTTCGACTGCGGCGCGCAGTTCCATTTCAGAGACGGTTGACCACGGAACCGATCCGGCAATCTCCTGCCGCCTTGTCCCGTGGAGCACGATTGCTGCCCAACCGGCAGGGCCGGGGTTGCCGATGGCCGAGCCATCGGTAAAAATGAAAAATTGCTTGTTCATGGGAAGCTCCGTTATGCGCCAGTTCAAATGAGCCGCGCATTGGCTACGCCGCTTGCATAGGAATGACGCTGCCGAAGGGCGCATGATGGCCGCCGGTTGAGGCCCAGAGCACGGGATAGTCGGGGGCTGACTCGGGAAAAGTCCCATAAAGATCGGTCAGAAATACCAAAGTCTGCGGCCTGGTCCCATGTTCCTCCAGCCAGACGAAGCACGGACCGAAGTCTGTGCCTCCGCCGCCGACAGGATTGAGATGGACTTGCTCTCCGGCTTGATAGGTTTCAACTTTGTGAACTTCGGTGTCGAAGTACAAAACATGAACGCACTGTGGCCGCTGGCCTTCGAGGATCGAGCAGACCTCAGCCTCAAAGAGACGCAACAACCGGCCATTCACTGAGCCGGAGCAATCGACAGCGATGGCAATCTCTCCGACGCCCTCGCGCACGACTCCAGGCAGATAGAGTCCGTTCCAGATGTGGCGCCGGTTGGGCCGCATCCAACTCGAATCGGCGGGGATGGTATCGGACCAGAGCCGGCGCAACAGTTCGCGCCAGTCCACCGCTGCCTCTGCGGCTCCTTCGAGAGTGCGGGCCAGACCCGCAGGAGTCTTGCCGGCTTGCTTTGAGAGCGTGACGGCCTGATTGACGGCAACGCTCCACTCTCGCACCTGCTCTTCCGCACTCGGCGTCTCTTCATCCGGCAAAGGTGCATCAAGCACCTGGCCGATGCCGCCCTCCGTCTCTGGCGCAGTCGGCTGATCGGTGCCGCCTTGCTTATCTGGCGTTTCGCCCGCGCCAACTCCGTTACCAGCATCTGAACTGTTCTGGCCGCCAGACTGCGGCTGTGCTTCTGCATCGCGCAGGTTGTAGATCTGTTCGGCGCTCATTCCACGGAAGCGGTGATCGACAAGAACGCCTTCCGGCAGACAAAGGCCAGCATCGAGCAGCAGTGGGTTGATGGCGTAATCGCACGCCTCATTCCACTGCCGCGGATCGCGCCCGGAACGCCGTACATGGTGCTGGAGAGCGGGGTGCATGACCTCGTGGGCCAACACCCCGGCCAGCGTTGCCGAGTTCAGAGTATCGACGAACTCAGGGTTGTAGTAAAGCGACACACCATCAGTTGCCATGGTTGGAATCGACCGCTGCTCTCGCCCCTTCAAACGAAACAGAAGCGAGCCAAAGAACGGATGATCGAGCAATAAAGTTGTCCGCGCCTTCAGGATACGAATGGATGCTGGTGTCTCGTGTGTGATTTGAAGCATAAGTTGTCATCTCGGTAGCCATAAGTTGTCATCAATGTACCCGTAAGCTGGCAGTGACGAGCAACCGTCACACGCTTTCAATGGAAATTGGGGCGAAATGCGCCTGGGTCTGCCGCACTATCTGCTCAAAGCGGCCTTGTGGATTTTCGTTGGGGGATTACTCGGGATCGCTGCGACCAGGATGTTTATGTGATCGCCCTGAGTTCTTTTCGTACCCTTGCTACAACAGTAGAGACATCCGCCCAATTGCTTCTTTGACTGAGCAGACTTCTCACCTGCTTGATTGTCGGGTATGTGCCGTCGCCTTGCATGTTCTGGATGATTTGGCGAACCTCTTGTTGAAGCTGTTCTTTGCGGCGCACTGAAGTGTCCGCGCGAGCATGACGATATCTTGCTCGAATCGAAGCGCACTCTCGGGGACACAGTTTCTCGAGGATATGTTCCGGCGTGTTCAACGTCTTGCAAAAGCTGACCAGCGAGGGAGCCGGTACATCCGAGAGAGCTGCCTGTAGGGCATTTGTCAGTTCCAGTATCTTTTGACGACGATGCAAGCGCCGCCGCGTCATGACTTCCTCATAGAGAAGCGGAAAGTGGTTTTTGAGAACGGTCGAACATGAATAGCCCAATCGCTTCCGTAATTCGTCAAGAGAAGGAGGAGGCTCATGATTCAACGCGTTCCGCAGAGCGTGTTCCATTGTGGAAATCCGCGCTTCATTATTCTTCCTGATCTTTTGCCTGATGGCACTGCAGAGTTCCGGAAATTTGTTCTGGATGTAGCCTTCATTGACGTATCCGAGATCGACCGCAAGCTGGTACAAAGGACGTGGGTTTTTCTCGGAGAGTGATTGCTCCAACATGGCCTGGATGTCGGCCTGTTCGGAGATTCTCGTGGCACCAGGATTGCGCCACCAGTGTGTTCGACCTGACTTGCGATAGTTAGCGGCAAGCTGCTTCGATAGCGTCTTATCCACGTCGCGAAGGCCCTCCACTCCCTTGTAGTCCAGTCTCCGGGCTATCTCGGACAGGGACGGTGGTGGCTGTTCATGTAATGCCTCTCGCATAGCAGCCCTTACTTGCTCACGAGATCGGGCTAGAGGAACCCGACAGTCCTTACGGCTGGTCTGAAGAGTCTGTTTCAACCGATCCCACGTGCCGACGTCAACAACAGGAAGGCTTGTGAGGAAGGTGGCTAAAGTAGTATCAGCCTGATGGCAAATCTGGAGCAGCGTGCCAAGCTCAGGCAATCCCTTTCCATTGGTCAAATAGTTAAGCCCATGTCTCGATAGTTGAACCACTTCGGCGAATGCGAGCACATTGCCTTCAGCAACGTATTCTATGCAGGCTCGAAGGTTTGCCTTGAGTGCCACGCCCGAGACATTCAACTGCGGCGATGCAGCCAGTAATTCGGCGACGGCTTTAGTGCGCCATATCTCAGTGTGCGTTCGTGCCTGCTTGTCGAACTGATCCACGGGCTTAGGTTCCCCACTATGGCCCAGCCATAGCAGACATTTCGAACAGTATCCAGGGCGTGTGTAGGCGCCCAGCGGAGACATCGTCTCATGGCAGTAAGGGCAAACTTCTTCCAAAGGACAGCCATGACGCAGGCAGACCGTAGCCGATCTGATAGTCCATAAAAGTGGTTCATAAACTATGGTTCCGGCGCACCTCCAATCCTCATAACAGGCCGGGCACCAGGAGCGAATGGACCTAAAGAGACCGCCGCGAGAAAAGACGTCTTCAAACGGCAATAGCGTTAGAAACCGAAGGTTGGTCTGATGAGTTGCTCTTTCCAACGCTCCGGCCCATCTGCGAGCCCGCTCTCCCCAGCCGTTGGCCGAACATGCGCGCCCGCGAAAACCGTGAGACTTCGTTGTTCCGTCTCGCGGCACGAACGGTCCGAACGGGAGCCGAGGTTTCGAGCTGACGAGTAAAAGTTCGCGACCTACTAGATTGCCTACCGAAACTGCGTGAGCATCAGCCAAGCGGCTTACATAGCCCGTGAGACTTTCCACAAACATCGAGCCAATTCCAATCGGCGGCAACGAATAGAGACGGCTACGTGGCGGCAGAGCCACCGGTTCGCAGTCCCAACACTCAAATTGCGGGGCTAGTCCCATATGTCCCTAATGGGCAAGCAATGGCGTCGCGCATTGGTCTGCGCAGCCCTGGATTCCTGCGCTGCCTGCGCGGCAGTGGAACTTCAGCTTCGCACACGCCGTGGTGGACGCTCGCATCGTCATGCCTCGCTGCCGGTACAGTCAGGCCGAGACGAGTCCGCAGACGTGCGCGTTCCCCAGAACTTTCGAGCAGTCTCGTCTCTCCTTCCAGCGCTTCTGCAAGCATTTTGTCGCACTGGGCAACGTTCAGTGCGTGTGACTCCAGATCTCTAAGCGTTAGAACATTGGCGTCTTTCCTGAGCGCAGTAGTGAGAGCCCGCAGCAGCCACTCTTTGAGCACCCCCACGCACCCAATGCTCCGCTCATACAGATACTCCCACTCGCTCACCAAGTCGGGTGGCTCGGACAGTGGAAGATGCAGCTCGAACGAATGTAGGACGGTCCTGAACGTCTTCAGATCCTCAGGGTCATCGCTTCGATACCGCGGGAAATGGATATCGACGCTTCGACGGCTCAATTGGGCGCTCAAATTCCGGAATGCCAATAGGCTGTACGTGCCCAACAACACGTGGGCAGTTCTTGTGCAGTTGGCAATGGATTTAATTACATCCAGCTGATCCGAAAGTCTCCGCCCGGAACCCACCGATGCCAGATGCTGTGCTTCGTCCAGCAATACCGCCGATGGGCGGCGGAAACGAAGCGCTTGTTCCAGTGCGTGGCGGTACTCTAATCCGGCCCCTTTGGCGTTCGGCATAAGCTTGAGCGCTCGTTGTCCAATCTGCACTGGTGTCCCCGGATCCAATTTGTAAGCCATCAGAGGCTCTTCCATTTGCCTCAACATCCTATAAAACTGATCCCGCCAACTGAAGGTCCCGGATTCGGGAGCGATACACTCTACACTCACAACCGGGAGGCGCCCCGGATCAGAATGAGGGTCCGCCAGCATTTCGGATACCAGCAACTGCTCAATCTTCTTGCATAATGTGGTCTTACCCACTCCACTTGGTCCCAAAACCACAATCAACGAATTTGGCTCTCTGTCCTGAATGGCAGCAAGCAGAGCATCCCGAACAGCGATCAAGCGCGGATGGGCCATAGTGTAGCCCCTAAAATATTCGAGCCTTGACGTCCAGGCCTGGGCCAGAAGTTCACGCGGAAATCCTGGAGATCGCGTATCCATCAGAAAGCTCCGTATACTCCGTCGACCACAAGATCATCGACTATGCGATGGTTCCTTTGCTCGGGCGCGGCCTCAGAGTAAAGAACAGGCGCGCCGCATGGTAGACGGTCTGCTTCCTTCGTAAGCGCTCGTCGAATCTCTCTGCCCTCACGATCACTCAGTCTTTGAGTCAGCAGAGTCTCTTCAGCTTCAACCGATTGCAAGAACTCCGCAAGCTGGCGCGCAGTGACAGCAAACGCAGCGGAATGCTGGTGGCTACGTCGGCGGATCTCCTGCGTGGCCAGCATAAGTTCCTTTTCTGATCGGCCTCTAAACACGGCGTAGTACTCGGAATGACACTGAACCCACTGCCTGTGCACAAAAGCGTAGGCGATCCCGACGTCAAATGGATCGAAACGCACTGCAACCTGCAGTCCCTGAACCTCCGGATCGCGAAAGAGCTCGCTCCAGTAGTACACATGATGAATCTTTACACCGTTGCCCGGCATAACTTTCGCCGTTCCCTTGATGGTCGTGGGCATGGTGATAATCAAAAACTCGTCATCGTAAGGAATCATGCGATGTTGCCGCTCGCCTGTTTCTGCCAGCCGGGCGAGGAAAGCCTCTCTCGGGTTCTGTCCGAGTGCGGGGTGGTTCACTGAATCATAGATTTCGTACAGGTATTCGCATAGTCGCGCATGAAGTTCCGTCAGGGACCATACTGCGAGCCCTCTAGGATTAACGGATTTGGTGACCTGCCGGACGTTTCGCATAATCTGAGTGTTCCCGCGCAAGTTATGTACAAACTGGGTGTTGCTCACCCCGAAAAAGCGTTCACACAGAGACCCAAAACGCGGCTTACTGGCCGGTCTCTTCTTCTTGATGCATTGATGAGTGGCGAGGAGCGCCTCGAAATATGTGCTTTCAAATTCCTTCCCGCCGTCGACCACCACGGTTTGCGGCAGCCGGTTATAGCGGCGGACGCACTCGCGCAGAACCATCATGCAAGAGCGATAACTCGGCGGATCGAACGTGAGATATGCGGCCAGTACACGGCGACTGTAGGCGTCAATCAGAACGGTCAGCCAGGGTCGGCCCAACCCACGCCCAGTCCGCGAGCAGACGAGTTCAACATCCAATTCAGTATGGTCGATGTGGCCAATCTCAAACGGCCGATCTCCATGCCGGGGTGTCTTCAGCTCAAGTTCCAGATAGAACGGTTCTAAGCCGTAAGCGCTGCGCCGCCCTTGACGCTTCAGCTTCTGTCGATAAGGATCACGCCGGCGCGAAGCGACCGTAAAGGCCTTATAGCTCGGTGCCACCACTCCGCGTTCTTCGCAGGAAAGCTTTAACTTGATCCAGGACGCGTATAGACTCTTCTGTTTCTTCGTCTCGAAATCCTGCTCCAATGCTTCTGTCATTGCCCGCAGCGATGCCTCGGGCAATTTCGATGTCCGGTTGCCTTTCGCGCTGTGGTGTGGCAGCAGGCCGAGATATCCGCATTGATAGTTTGCTTCCGCCTGCCGATAATCGGCTACCCAGCGGTAAAAGGTGCGGTGAGTTACGTCGAGCGTCACGGGGAGCGGGTGGCCGTGGATATAGCTTCTAACCAACTCAGAGCGGGAATTGGCAGTTCGCAGATCATCTTCACTGGCCACGCTTAATCGCTCAAAGACCTTCGCTCTGGCTATCTTCTTGAGTTCATCTGGTGCTAGCGCAATTTTCTTTCGATACGCCAAGTCTTCAAGTGCCTTCCTCGGTAGCTCAACCAAATTCCCATCTTCAGATATGAGGCCTACAGACGCATCACCGACGTTGATCACCTTCCATATCCGAGAGTCCCAGATCAACGCGTTCCCATTGCGAAACATAATGGGAGACGAGATGTTTGGGCTATCGGAAGCGCACAGTCTCGCTACCGACGCTGCTTCCGGAGCAGAATAGACCAAGACGCGAGACGGTTCGGCGAGAGGAGCAGCATATAGATCCACGTAGAGGATATTTGCTGCGATCATGCTGAAAATCGCGTCCGCCGATAGGTGTTCGCTGGTGAGCTGTAACAATTCATCCAGATGGATGCCGGATATGGCTCCGGTAGTCGCCCGCGCTATTTCACAGCTTTGTGCGGGAATCGTTAGTTGGTCTGCTCTGAGGAAGTCATCGAGGAACTGAATGTTTCGCTGGAACGTCCAATTGATTTCTGCCGAAGATCGAACGCGGTAATAGAGCCCGAGAGGTTCTGCATGAGCTCTGCCCGGTGGGCAGTCCCAGCCAGCCGAACCGTTGGGAGCATAGCGATTCGGACATTTGGACGTCAGGCGCCGAAGCTCTTCCTCGGTTTTCCATTCTTCCCATCCAGCTTCACCATCGCGTAGGACAAAGAAATCTGGAGTATGCCATACCCCGAGTTCTCTGCCGGTCGTAGTCTTATAAGCCAGTTTGATTGGTGCAGGCTGATCGTAGTACTCGCGAACCGAGGAGTCGTGTTCCATTTCGTAGATGCCGGCCAATTCAACGCGGTGACTCTCGAATTGAATGGTCGTTCCCATTTTCTTACTGGGATAGCGGCCACAGACGTTGGAGGAACCTCCTCCAACCCTGCGCGAAGGGGGTGATGTGCGAATTGCATTGATCAAGGTTCGGGTTGCCTCCGGAATCTGCTTCCGTTCCAACCAGGCCTGCAGGCCTTCAGAGTTAAACATGCGTCCTCCGATGGTCGGGCTTCGCCAAAAACTCTTCAACGTTTCTCTTGCCTTGCGCGCTTACGCTCCTTTATGTAACGTAGGCCGGCCTCCTTCATCAACTCCTGCAATTGCCGCCCGTTTTCGATCGCCTTCTCGACTTCCGGTGCCAACTCATCGGGCACATAGACTGAAAATCTTCGCTTACCTTGGTAGCCTGATAGCGCGTAACTGAGGTGGCCGTGGCCGGATGCGCAGGCTGAACACTGCTTTCGAATACAGGGGCTCTTTCGCAAAGACAATGAGCCTAGCGCAATCGGCCACAACTCTTCAGCGCCATCGAGGAACCATCGTTTGAGTTCATCGAGCAGTTTTTGTTTCGACCTGTGCACATGCGTAATATAGCACATATACATGATCGAATCGCAAGTTCTTCTTTGGGAGAATGTAGCCAGGCTGTTACCTCGAGAGATACCGGTGCAGAGCAGCCGGTGACACGACCGCAATTGCATCCAGAACCGTAATCTCTAGCAAACGCTTGACAATATATCTAAAGGATGTATCTTTGAGATATAGTGAACCTCAATGCCACCTCGTACACGATTCTGGGAGGGCTCTCCGTTCAACCCGACCTCTCCGGCTATGACATTCGCAAGGGCATCCAGCAAAGCCTTGGGTATTTTTGGGCTGAGAGCTATGGCCAGATTTATCCAGCACTCAAGCGGCTGGCCGACGAAGGCCTGATCGCACCCTCGAAGGCCAAGGGGAATGGGCGCACGCGGCGCCAGACCTACGTACTCACCGACGCAGGACGCGCTGCTCTGCGCGAATGGCTTGCGCTGCCTTTTCACAATGAGCCCCCGCGTAACGAGTTTCTGCTCAAGCTCTTCTTTGCCGGCGAGGCGTCTCCCGATGTGGCAATCGCCCACATCCAGGACCTCAACGAGCGAAACAGGCGCTGGCTCGTGACCATCAAGACGATCGAGGCAAGCATCCCGCAGGAGCAGCTCTCGAATCCTCACCTGCCCTACTGGATGCTGACGTTGAGCTTCGGGAAGGCTCTGACCAGCGCCGCTCTCGAGTGGGGGGAAAAGACCCTGGCGGCGCTCAAAACCCGGGAAGCATCTGCTGCTGGGACATCGCAACGGCCCGCAACGCGCGCCAGAAAAACATCCGCCTCTCCCCGCAAGCAAAGCCGCAGTAAACGCGGCTCCACGAGGTCAGAAAGAACGGTCTCAAAATGAACGCAAGCAGCTCGCTCCGTCGCAAACAGGTTGCCGCCTGGGTAGTGGTCTCGATCTTCGTTCTAGGATTTTTCTACGCGCCCGTTGGCGTGTGGACGGGCACGGTGCTGGGCGCGTGGCTTGTGGGCACGCAGCGCGTGTGGCGTGGATTCGTCTTGATGATTGGGTTCGCGCTATTGTTCGGGTTGCCACACCTGGTGCATGGCCTCATGCACGGCGGCGCCGGTTCCTTGTCGGGGTTTCTGGGTTGGACGCTAGCAGCCATGGTGCTGAGCACTCTCCCGTTTACTTTTCACCGTATGGTGAGTCCACGGTTGCCAGGATGGTTTTCGACGCTGCCATTGCCGATGTTTGGCGTCGTATTCACGACGATTGCAGGCGCATCACTGCCGGCTGGCTTCGCGACCGCTCAGGATAAGAATCTAAGCCTGCAGCTCCAACACCTGGGTTCCGTGTTTGGAAGCAGCGCGCCGGTGTTCCTCACATACTGGTTTGGGGCAACGCTGATGTGGGTCTGGAATCAGAAGTCCCGTGCCGCGAGGACGCGGCAGTGGTTGAGTCTTCTTGGGGCCGTATGCGTGGTGGCAGCAAGCTTCGCGCTGCTTCAAACGATCGGCCGCGCCGGGCTAGCTTCGCTCCTGCCGGGGACGAGTTTCGCATGGTTCTGCCTTACCGCGGCGATTGCGTTAAGTGGCTGGGCGTTATCCATAGTCCTGAAGGATCAAGCCTGGGAATGCCGTCCACAAACGCTGCGCATTTTGCAGAGCCCGGCTACCGGCCAGCCGTTGCAGCTTGTCCGCAAGGGAAGCCGGCAGGCGCTGGTTACCTCCGCCGGCGAGCGGTTTCCGATCCGCAACCACATCCCCGACATGCGCCGTCCCGGCGATTTGACCGGTGACAATCAAAAATACAATCACCTCTACGAAACCATCGGCGGTTTTTACGACGATATACAGCGCGTGGTAAGCGCGTGCACCGCCATGGACGGGGACGCGTACGTGAGGAGCTACATGAGCCCTCTCGAAGTAAAAGGGGGAGATTCCGTTCTCGAAACTTCGGTCGGCACTGGCCTCAATTTCAAATACCTGCCCCGAGGAGTATCACTCACCGGGATCGATCTCTCGCCGGAGATGCTGACCCGGTGCCAGACAAATCTGCGCCGCAGGGGACTCCAGGGCGATCTTTTTCTGGGCAATGCCGAGTGCTTGCCCTTTGCCGACGAGAGCTTCGATGTGGTCTTTCATGTAGGCGGCATCAACTTTTTCAACGACCGCGCCAAAGCAATTCGCGAGATGATTCGCGTCGCCAAACCGGGCAGCAGAATTCTGATTGCCGACGAGACCGAAGAGCATGTGAAGGAAATGTATGAGCGCGGCCCCATCACCAGCGGCTTCTTCAGGAACCGCAAGGAGCCGGTGACCGCTCCGGTCGACCTTGTTCCGCCGGAAATGTGGGAGACTCATCTCGAACTTTTGAAACCTATGGGGAAGAACAGGTTTTATGTGCTCACGTTTAGGAAGCCAGGGGTGAACGGCGAGCGGGTGAAGCCGGAGATGATGGCAGTTAAGACGGGTCGCTAATTAGCCAAAACTCGCTAAAGTTTTCCGAATTCTGGATGTGTCGTCGGCTGCTCGTCAGTTGCTTATCAGTATTTCTTATGCACATCGAGAGATGCCGGGCGCCCTTCGGTCAAGTAGAAGCGCTCCACTCTTACTGACACTCTATGCCCACATTTCAGACTCACTGACAACTTATGGTTCACAACGGTCTTGCAGGGCGCCAAGGGAGCAGCGGTTTCAAAGGGTTTAGTGGAGAGGAACTGTCAACATATGCTTCAAAACGCTGCCATCATATGTGTCAAGTCATATCGTGTTTCATGCCGACGCAGGCGCCTCCATGTACGCAGACATACGGGATAGGATGTCATCAACCGTTGGAGCGTCTGGTGCCTCCTCCGGCACGCTGGCTTCGCGATCACGCAGAACGCTATCGATCTCGGCAACGATCTCCGCGGCATCGGTTGCCGTGGCCACGCGCAGCAGGTCGTGCTTCTTGAGGTCCTGCGCCGTAAAGCCGCACAGCCGTTGCCTGATCTGATCTGCGAAACGGTTCAGGTCGGCGTCGCCATTCACGTTTAGGCGCGGCAGCAACTCCACCAGGTCGAAAACATTCGTGACCATCGTCGCGTGGAAGCGGGACTCTGGCTCGTTCAGACGGTCCACCATATGCGAAACCACGTCCCTGAGCCGCTTCCACAAATCCTCGGTCCCGCGAGTCAATGATTCGCGAACATTGGCGTCGATCTCGCGTGCCACACGCACCTGCTCCTCGGCAGACATCTGGACGCGGAAGTCATTGCCGGTGGGGATAGGCAAGATCTCCAGCTTCACGCCAAACTTCTTGCGCAGTTTGTCGGCGGCGGGATAGTCTTCCTCTCGAAACAGGCCGTTCAACTCTGGGCGCACCTGCTCAATGTACTGCGGATAGACCTGAAGAAATCCCTCCACGCCCTGCTCAAAGCTGGCCTCGAACTCCCGCATCCGTGCCGTCAGATCGAAGTAGAGGTTCGACGGTAGCAGTCGAAACCCCTCATCGGACCACGGTAACGTGATCTTGTAGAAGTACTGCCGAACCTGCCCGGCCAGAGTGCGCAGTTCATCAAGTTTGTCGGCACCACGCAGCAGTTGCTTGTTGTAGCGGCCCGCGCCCTGGTGCGCGCCATGCTGGTCGGCAACGTCGCGGCTGATCTTGCGGTCGTGTTTGATGGCCGTCCAAATGCTGATGTGGACGGCGGCGAGCATGGCTCGTTCAGTAATCATCGAATGGCCTCCTGTTGCACACCGAAGCGAACAAACTCCGGCGTGTGGGTGATGGCGGTGTCTCGCGCCGCCGCGTCGCGCATAGCCATGACGCGCATCTCGGTTGGCATACGGTCGAGATACTTGAGTCCTCTGGCCACCGAGTTGTCGGTCATGGCACGGCCCAGCGCTGTGGCGATTGCGATCTGAGCCGATGTCTCCGCCGGCAGCGGCGCCGTCTCCGGGTTGAGCAGAATCTCGTCGATCGACGGCAACTGCCGGAAGAGCCGCAAGAATGCAATCAACTCCGCCGCCGCCGCCGGCCCCACCGTTCCGTCGAGTAACTGCGCCTCAAACTCGCTTGCGCCTGACAGGAACGTGGTCTTCTGCCGGTTCGCAATGCCGCGCAGAACATTGGAGGCCATCTCCCAGGAGCGGGGAGTGGGCCAGGCGTTGGCATCTGAGGTTGCATCGGCGGTGTGCAGCAGGTCCGGCTTGAAGCGCAGAAATGCGATAATCTCCGGTCGCACGCCCGCGCTAACAGCCCACTTACACCAGTCATTGAGGTCGGCTTCAAGTTCGAGGTGAACGAAGCGATTCCGCAATGGCCGCGGCATCGAGAAGTGTACGCCGCGCTCGGAGGCCGGATTGCCGGCGGCGATGACCACCCAGCCGTCCGGCAACACATACTCTCCCAGTTTGCGGTCGAGCACGAGTTGGTAGCATCCGGCCTGCGTCATCTGCGGAGCCGATGTCAGCTCGTCGAGAAACAGAATGCCCTTCCCGGCAGTGGGAAGGAACTTGGGCGGAACCCATTCGGTCTGGTCATCTTTGATGCGCGGCAGCCCACGCAGATCGACAGGGTCGAGTTGCACGGCGCGAACGTCCAGGAAATCAAAGTCGAGATCGTCCGCGACCTGCGCGACGATCTGCGATTTACCGACGCCGCATGCGCCCCAGATATGCAGGGGCACACGCTCGCCGATCAGCGCATGAAGCGCCTCGTAAAGTTTGGATGGTTTCATTTGGGATTTCCTCCGGCGGAATACTGGTTCGAACGTGAAGAGAGACAGGTCAGCCATCTATTTGGAATGCGATGGATTGCCGTGCTGGCTGCTTTGGAGCAGAACAGCGACGACGATATAAACTGATTCCTGGATGAATTCATCAACGGATCAGCAAAGGGATCAGCAAATCGATGCGCTTCAGGCCGAGCTCAAGACGGCCCGTGAGAACGAGAACAGATGGATGGAAATCTCCGCCGAGTTCTCCACTGATCCTGAACGGATGGAGCAGTGGTCCAGCACCGCGAAACTCAGGCGGCTCGAAGTTGAACGGATCGAGGCGCTTTTGGCAGGTACAGCGGAGCTGGGTGGCTTGGCGCAACCAGTGTGCAGTGAGACGGTTGAAGCGGAAAACAGAATGGGAGAGACGGCATGAACGAAGCGGAAATGAAAGCAGAGTTGGAGCGCCTGCGGGCAGAAAACGAAAAGCTCAAGAGCAAGGATTCAGCAGGGTTGAGTCTCAAGGTCAGCGAAAAAGGCGCCGTATCCCTCTACGGAATGGGACGTTTCCCCGTCACCCTCTATAAGGAGCAGTGGCTCCGCATTCTTGCCAGCGCTCCCGAGATCGAGGCGTTCATCCGCGAGAACGACAGCAAGCTCAAGACCAAGGAGTAGCTCCCCGAGCGATACGGCGTTTTTGCATAAACCCAGAATCCATTCTGGCGGGGTCGGCGTTTTTTCAGAAGTAGTTCCTTGAAGCGGGCGCAAGGATAGGTCCCAACGATCCAACGCTTACGGAAGAACCAGGCGTGCACAAATTGGAGAGCTTCCTCGCCGTCATAAAATCTGGGTTCCCGGTAATCATGCGTTTCTTCCTCGAATCGAACCTGAACGCCGGTCACTCCTTAACAATGCTAACGTGCTGATCGATGACGGCATTGAGATCGAAGGGTTACTTACCTGCCGGGGTTGGGGGGGCGTTGGGCACCCTCACCCCCACGCATCCGACAAGAGCGTAAGGATGGGACGTCCGGCCCGTCATACAATAGAAGGGTGTAAAGCTTGGTGCACTTGGTAGGCAGTGTGGTCTTTATGACTAGCTTGGTTGGAGGAGTTACTTACCTTCCGAAAGTTGTTCCAGCAAATGTCCAGATCAGTGGCGGCTTCAGTGCTTCTGGCAAGTTGAATATTCTGGTTCCGGTCGATGCCAATCCGTCTTCTGGTTCCGGTTTGGTCAAGAACCCCAGGACGAGGAAGACTGCCATGAAAAAGACAAATGTGAAGAATGCAAAAGGAGATAGGTCAATGAAAACAATCGGTAGTAAGCGCTTTGGTTGGAGCACGTCGCACCTGGGAGTAGTGGCTCCTTCAACTGAGGGCTAGCGGTAGTTCTGGACTGTTCTACTAATCAGGAGGATCGCGACAGGGAGGTTCATAGCCTCCCACTCCCCCATTCGGTTCAGTTTCTGTGGGTCTACTCTAGGGGCAGACCCAACATTACTGTCACTAGGGGCAATCTGTCCTCGACTACCCAATGGACCTTGGATCAATGCAATAGCGAGGCCACAGTTCCGCCAGCCAGCGCAAGCGGCCCATCTCTCGCGGCAACCCCACCATCTCATTCAAATCACAGGCAGGATTCAGGGAATTGAATATCCAGATACGGTCAAACAGCCGCCGGGCGGCGGGCAAACCAGCATAGAAGACCGCACCTGCCGCTGCAATCTCCGAAAAGGACAGATGTCCCCTGGGCGTGTTGTACGCATACAAATTGAAACCGCCATGCAAAAGCAGCTCAAGCTGATCGAGTTTCTTAGCCTTGAGCAGAGTCTCGGAGACGGGGTTGCTGTAGAGGTCGATCTTCTTCTCTATCGCTTGCTCCAGCGTCCGAATCACATCAGAAGGATCAAAAGCCCCTCCGTCGTTCTCAATATCGATCCAGCAAAACCCATGCTTCTTCCAACTCTGCTCGCCGCCCCGCAAGAGAATTGTCTCGACGTATTTAGAAAGAAGCGGGTGCGCACGGTGATCGGCTACCAGGTCACTACCAACCCGCTCCGGATTCGTCAGCCAGGTATGATCGACCTCTTCCATAAAACGCCAAAACTCAGTACGCAAACCAGACCGGTCGGAATTCGCGATCTTAATGCCCCACCTAGGGCAGACAACAGCCGAAGAGAGGTACGACGGTTGATATGCAGTGTTCCAACCTCCGGCAATCAACTCCCACAGTTTCTCCCTATACGTCTTTCTGGCTTGCGCAGACCCCATCTGTTCCCCATCAAGCCATTCGACCAGTTCCAGGCCTACCTGTCCGTCTTGAGAGACGCCGACGAGGTCCGGGGGATCGTCCGCCACAGTGGTCCAGGTCGGGACGCCGGCGAAGCCGGGGAACGACGCCTGCAGTTCCTGCATGACCATTCCCTCGCGTTGTGTGTGGGAAGTCCGCTGTGTTTTCACAAAATTTATTGTATAGCGCAACAGAATCTGAGGTCCCAAGAGGTTCGCAGGCCCGATTATTCTCACTCAGATTGCCCCTGGCGACAGTAATGTTGGGTCTGGCCCACCAGTGAAGTCGGATCTAAACTGGGGAGAGAGGCAAAAGACCATGCCAAAAGAGCCAGAAGAGGCTGACGTTTTAGTTCCGTTCGAGATCGCGAACTTTCCTGCCGAATATCTCCAATATTACGGCACGAAGCGCCACAACCTGTTCGCCATAATTCAAAAGCACCCAGAGATGTGGCACTACTTTACCTTGCTCGACGAAATCCTGTTTCGAGAGATTGACGATCTACAGGTTTCAAGTGATCTCGATAAGCACTTGCCGCGCGCGTTCTATATAAATGCTCACGCTAAGATCAGGATTGCAATGGAGCTTGCCTTCCAGGGCTGCATGCAGGAGTGCCGATCGGTTTTGCGCGACTCCGTTGAATGGACCGCCTATGCGCATTACATGATGACTGACCCAGATCTGCAAAAGATTTGGTGGGAACAGGATGACCCAGCGGGTAAGGCTCTATTTCACGAGAAGTTCGTCCATAAGAAGAAGTTCACTGTTTTTGCCGGTCAGGACGATCTTCACGAGAAGTTCGGACAGCTTTCAGAGGGCGGATCGCACCCTACGCCTCAATCGATGTACAGCCGGATCATTTACACTGACACCCCGACAGAACGGGGAATGCAGGTCTACTATTCAGGGGTTCCTGACGAAAGGGCATGGGCAATAGAATTGTTCTCTCGCCTTTTGACCTGCTTCGTAATCGAGCAAACCTTCTTCAACGATTTCAAGGTTCGGCTCGAACTAGATCCCACATTGATGCGCATGCGTCAGGAGTTCGAAATACATAAGGAAAAGCTACGGCTGTTCCTAATCAAGAAGTACAAGATCGAAGACCCCGGTCCATATCCAACCAAGCGACACGCACCGGCGACTGCCGCTTCTCTGACCAAGCCTGCTGAGACTGCAATATGAAATGCGACCCGTTGCATCTCGTTTTGAAACGGCACTACTATTTATCTTCAATGTGATCCGAAATGCCAAGAGGCACCACTGAAACCAATCACTCCTCAAATGTCGCCAAGTATTCGCGAATGTGATGTTTGAAAGTCAACTGTTAACAGCCCGTTGCGCTCATTATCAACACTATCGGAATTTTCCCATAGGTTCTGGACATGTTGCAGGCTATCTGAATCCATCTTGAAGAGAGGAATGCTGGCAGTCAGGCCGCGTCATCCAGTTCTTCGGATTCTTCCGGTTCCTCGTCATCGTCGATCTCTGCAAATCCTGGGTCATCTTCCGGTTCGGTTGGCGCGGTGGTAGGAGCTGCCGCCGGTGCTGGCATATCGAAGAGGCTTGCGGGCTTCTGGGGTGCGGGCTTCGCTGGCTCAGTGGGCTTAGCGGTCGGAGCATACTGAGAGACTTCCGTATTCGGCGGCGCTGTCTTGGCCGACACCTTCGACTTCGTGCGCGCTTCGGCCTGAGCCGCCTTGGAAGCCGCATCCATCTCGGCCTTGGCCTTCTCCAGGGTGTTCTTCATCTGGAGATGGGAGCCGACGAAGCTGATGATTGTCGTGGACAACTCGGCGTCGAGGTCTTCGGCAGAACCGGTGACGCTGAGTGGGGTGGTGAGTGCGTCATTGTCGCCGTCTTTGAGCTTCTTCGGCACAATGTTCACCCGAATCTGGTCTGCATCGACAAGCGTGACCGTGAGCAACACCGCGCGGTCGCGCAGGACAGGTAGAAGTTCTTTGAACATTGAAAATCCTCCTCATGGATTGTGAGTTTCAGGAGGGAATCCCCTTCTTTGGGGTTCCTTGAGTTCTGGATCATCCCAGAGCACGGTGTAACGCTCTCCCAGCGCCAGGTTTTCCAGATAGTGCTTTGAATCGTTCTCTCGCTGCCAAAGGAGACGGTAAACAGTATCGACGGCGGACTTCATGATGGCCTTCATCTCCTCGTTTGAGATGTGAGAGACGGTCGAATCGCCAGTGCATGCAGCGCAGGCTTTCCCTTCGTGCAAAGCCTCAATTGGACCATTACGAAAGGCCAAGGCCACCATCATTTTTGCTTCCAACGCCAGAGTATGGTCGAGAGTCATTTCCATAGAGAGCCTTCGATACTCTCCAACATACATCCAGCGCAGGAATGACATATCAATTTCTTTTGAATGATTTTCCCTCATGCTGGGAACGGTGCATCGTCTTCGACCAAAGTTTCGGATCAACGGGCAATGGACTCACAAGTCCAGACTGTGCATTAAAGAAGCCGCCGTGATGTGTAAGCTTTCCGTAGCGAAAGAGTCGCGCCAACATCGCCAGCGCGCTCGATGCAAGTGTCTGGTTGATGAATGGTTCTTGCCGGTCCAGTGCCTCGACCGCAGAACAACTGGGCAGCGGGTCTTCACCAGCTTCAGCGTCGATGATCTCTGGATACAGTTCGCTTACGGTGCGCAGCCGTGCGGCCTTCCTTCGATTACGCGCGTTCAATGGCTGGCCAAGGACGAATTGGCCGCTGGCCGCGTTGTTGCCGAGATCGAGCCAATACGCGGTGCGGTTCCTGCCCTTGGTCAACGCCCGCGCAATGACGCTTCGCGCCGCTCTGGTGTCCACGCAGCCAATCAGTAGATCGATGGATCTGTCATTGATCCGATCGAAGGTCTGCTCATCAAAGTAAGTCGGCTCAGCACGCCACCGCGTACCCCAAAACAGGTTGATGCGATTGATGAGGACGGTCGCCTTGTTCTGTCCAATGTCGGAGACCGAAAATGGCTGGCGAACGCAGTTCGTCTCAGAGACGGTATCGGCATCCATCATGACCACTTCCAGCCCCGATGACCGGCCCCAGACTCGCATCGCTTGGTCAAGATAGGGCAGGCCCATAACGATGGCACTGCCGGTTCCGCCCGCGCCGACGACCAGTACGTGTACCGGCTTTTGGCCCAACAGATCGCTTGGAAGAGTGTGCTCGATGCGCATATCAGCCTCTCTCTCCACGCACGAACTGCGTGAGCGTTTGCGGAAGGACGATGAGCGTTTCGAGTGGGAACTTCTGCCGCTTGCCAGTCAGGCTACTCCACAGCCCATCAAATCCGCTCTCATGGCGTGTGAGGCGACCAACGTTGGCGTGCGTGAAGGCGCTCTCGTAGAAGCCGCTCTCCCAGGCCGGAATGGATGCAACAGACGCACTGTCCGGGCGTCGCATGGTGCCGGTGCATACGCGCCCATCGTCCGAGAGATTCCAGAAGGGCGCGACGGCAAGTTTCGTTGTGCCATCTGGCCGCTTGTTCCCAGCAAGCGCGCGAATGTTGAGTTCTCCATTCGAGACCCGCCAGACCAATGGAGGTTGCGGAAATATGCAGCCATTCAATTTCGCGGCCTTGCCTTCGGAGTTCTCGTAGAACATCTGGCGGCGTCGCGCTGGAGTCCACCAGATGATCATGCGGTCCGCCTTGGCCAGAACATTGGTCGGCAGCACTTCGGCCTGCACGCTGCCGCTGAGAGATCGCGTCAGAGACTCGATGAAAGCTACGGTGAGCGGCTGCGCCGGACCGAGCGTGGGCGGCGCGTCCTTGCGGGTGGTCACGTCGTGACGGGTAATGAAACTGCTCTGCCGGTCGCGATAAATCAGCAGCGCCTCATGCAGCTCGAAGCGATGGTTCTCCCCGATCGATAGATGTACCTGCATCGCGCTTCTCCCATTCCAGGATTTCCTCGACCAATTCAAAGAGCGCGCAGTTAAGCGCAATAAAGCGATCCACGATCCGAATAGCGTGACGAACCTGCTCCGGTTGGCGCGGCGAAAAGACAACGCACACGGCTGGCTCTGCGGTGCCTTCCATCATGGACTGGCCCTCTTCGTCGAAGCAGGCGGTAATGGCATCATGCTCTTTGAAAACGACAAGCAAAGACGGCAATGGAGGATCGTCGTAGTAGCCGGATTCGAGGTACTCCCGCGACTGTTTGAGCGGTAGCCGCGAAAGTCTCTGAATGCGCCGCAAACGCTCAAACCAGGAACGGAATTTGCCATTGCGAAACCTGCGCAGCAGATCGCGGTCTCGTGCTTTCCAATCGGGACATTCGCGTTTCTGCGTCTTTCGGATACATTCCGGAAGCGTCTTCTCCACTTCAGGAAACTCATACTGCCCTTGGTTCTCTGCATCGTCCTCTGCGGCATAATCGCGCATACGCTCTTCATACATCAGCGCATTGTCGTGGTTGTAGATCCACATCACGCGATAGAGTGCGAAGGTCAGTGCCCAATAGAACGCTGCGCCCAACCCCTCGGCCTCCGCTTCCAACGCATCAAGCGCCAGCCCAATCCTGAAGTACCCCGATCCGCCACACTCGATGGTGACAATCAGTTGCCCGCTTTCGAGTTCCGCATCGCTCCCAGCGCGGCCGAGTTGATCGCTCACTTCAAGGTGATACTCGACATTGCGTTGCAGCAGATCGCCGCGCTCAGGGCCAATCGCACTCATCATGGCGTGCTGCGCAAATGAAAGCACGTTTCCGCCAGATTTCTTCCAGGTCTCCGTAGTTCCCAATCCCTCGCGCACTAGCGCGGCGCATAGTTCATAGACCAGTTCGGCATTGACCTCATGGTTATACTCGCCGCGAACTTCGGCGAGCGATGGCAATGCCTGACCGAAGGCTGGTGCAAGTGTCGCTACCCCAGAGGCGGAAGCAACTCCGGTGGCGTCGGGAGTCGATAACTGCCCGGCGCAGCATAGCGCCGAATGGCTTCTGATACGACTTGTGCGAGATCGCAGGATTCTTTGCATTGCAGATGCCTCGCCAGGATCAGATTGGCTTCCGGCGGCGGTTCCGCGGCCTTCTTGAGAAACAACGCCACCAGTTCTTCTTGCGACAATGCGGGCGTGGGCACGGCTCACCCCTTCGAGCCGATCGCGCGGCTGAAGGTGTAACGAAGCGTGGTCCCGGTATCTTCCGGGCCGGTGAGGGTTGCGGTCGCCAGTTCCGGATACGATGGAACCAATAAATCGCGAACTTCCTCGACGCTCATCTGCGGCGCCGGGTCGGGAATGCGAACGCCGTTGTAGTTGAACTCTCGCAACAGAATCTGTGCTTGGAGTTTGGCCATTGCAGTTTTTCTCCTTGTCTGCGGATTTCGAGATGAATCGATGTTGTGGTTAGAAGAGGCTGGCTTGCACAGGCATTCTTGCCCTGGCTACTTCATGCGCGGCTGATGATGGAATGGACGGTGCCGAATCCGCATCTGGCTGATGGCTTGCTACTGTTCGATACTTCGCTTCAAGACGCTTGAGCGTCTCCATCTCGCCGGAACGCACAGCCTCGGCAGCGCGCAGTTCATAGCGAGCAAGATAGTTGCGCTTGCGAATCTCTTGCTGGATGGCGCGTTCAACGTCGCAAAAGGTGAACTCTGGATCCCCCCAGCACGGACAGGAGAGAGCGTGGCGCAAGAATGAAAGACGGTCAGCATCCGACGTGAACCATGTCGCATAGAAGCCCGCGGCATCGTTATGGGCAATGTGCAAAAAGCACATCGAAAGGCGGTTGTAGAAGCTCTTGGAAAATGCCGTCCGCGCCCACTCTGATTCGATGAAGTGCAAGAAGGCGTTGCCGAAATCATCTTTGTCCTGAGCCGATGAAAACTTCGTCGGCACAAACTCAGAGGGATGAAACGGTCCTTTCGGCATGGAAAATCTCCGTGCAAGACAGAGGGCCAGCTCTCGCTGACCCTCTGTCTTGCCTTTGATTGCGCACCGGCTAACGCCGGTATCGCTGGAACGATTCTCCCATTGGCTAAGCTATCACCGTTCACAGCCATTGGGAAGTCTTTCGATCAACAATATCCGGGGAGACAACTTCAGCCGAAGAGGCTGAGCTGCACGGCCTGCCCTGTGTCCGTGGACCATGGCGAGGACTTCTTCCGCACCTTTACGCTCGCAGGAGGTTCAACGAGGTGAATGCCAGCCCGTTCGGCAGGTGGACCAATCAGTTCGGTGACGGACAGGTCGAGTACCGGATTGTCATCTTCTTCGACCTTCAACGCAGGCGGCTGCGGCAGCACACGCTCCCGCTCTCTCTCTAACTCGCGCCATGCGGCGTCTGCTGTTTCCCCGACGCCAGCCTTCTCAACCAACTCGCGCGCCATGGCGCTCATCAGGTCTTCGTCGGTGTCGAGCGATTGCAGACCTTCACCAGAGAACTTGCCCTCCATCATGAGTGCGACAAGCATTTTCTTGCCCATCAAACGGAGACAGGTCTCCTGCATCGTCCCCGTATAAGTGACGAACTTCACGCGCACCGCATTCCGCTGGCCGATACGCCAGGAGCGGCGACTGGCCTGCCGCAACGTATGCAGCGAGTAGCCGGTCTCGTAGAAATAGAGCGTCGGAAAGGCCAATAGGTCTAGGCCAGTCTCCACCAGTTTCGGATGGCAGATCACGACTTCAACTCCGCCCTTCAGTTGCCGCTCGTACCAATCCTCACGCTTGTCGGTGGCAACCGAAGAGCGCAGCACAGCAACCCGGAATCCAGCCTGCCTGAGCACATACTCCAGGCGCTGCGTGACATCCTTTTCGCCTGTGTAGGTCGCATACACCTGGCAGCGTCGCCCTTGCTTGAGTTCCTCGCGCACATCGGCGATGAGCGCGCGTTCCTTCGCGTAGAGGCCGTCCTCCTTCAAGTTCTGGGGCGTCGTCACCAGGAACTTCACATACTCTTTGGTCTCCGGGTCAAAGGCCCGCGCCCAAATGTCTTCGAAGCCGTAAGGGTGATCGGGATAGAGCAGCAGCGTGTTGAGCAGAATGCTCATCAGGCTCTTGTTGCCGCGATGCACTCGGATCGCAGCCCTGATGTCCTCTTCGAGTTCTTCGTAGGCCTTGGCGTGCTCCTCGTCCATCTCAACCGAAAGCACGCTCTCGTCGTAGCGCGGCAGGTTGTCCGCAATGTCTTCGAGCGAAAGAAACGCCGTCGTATTCATCAGGAACTTGCCGAATAGCAGCGGCGATGCGCCAGGCTTCTTCAGAACCTGGATCGTCTTCTTCGTTGCTCGCGAGCAGGCGTTGTCCGTCTCCCGCACCTTCTCGATGGTTTCAAGCACACCATACTGTTGTTGAAAATCGCGTCGTCCCTGACCGCCGTAGGCAAATCCCTCGCCGGCCATCGTGCTCGGCTCCATTCTCCAGAAGATGTTAAACAGATCGTCCGCATAGCCTCCCATCAAAGTGCCGGTAAGCGCGATCAGCCGCTTCGCCGCCCGTCCAAGCACACCAAGGCCATTACCCTGCGCAGTATCACCGGCCAGTTGGTGTAACTCGTCGGCGATGGCGAAGTCGAACCAACCGCCCATATACCGGCCTACGTACTCAATCGGAGCCATCCGCTGAATGCGCTCGCGGTCGGCCTGCCACAGTGCTGAATAGCGCGTCGTTCCCTCATGTGGCAGAGTCAGCGATTCAAAGAGCTTGATCTTGTCGACGAAGTCGAGGTGGGTGAGTTTCTGCCGCTCCGAGTCCATGATCGCAGCGCCGGTGTCGGGATTGATGACGCCTCCGAGATTCGGCCCGGATTTCGCCTTGATGTAGACGTGTTCCCAGTAGTAGCCCAGCTTCCCCTTGTCCTTGCCGGTGATGAAGAAGGCAGGGCCGGAGCAACGCTTGCCCCACTCCTTGCGGCCCATGCGTCGCAACTCGGCGAGCGACAGGCGCAACCCCTCGTATACGATCTTGCCCTTGCGCAACTTGACCTCGCAGATGCCGTGCGGTTTCTTGGGATCGCCGCCGTTGCGCATATCCTCGATCAGAAAGGTTCTGGCGCGCGGCACGGTGAGCAGAGCCTCACGCGCCCACTTGTGCGTAATGTGCGAAGGGCACATCACCAGCGTAGTGCTGGGCCGCCCCTCCGCCAACACATGGATCGTGCCCAGCGCCATATACGTCTTGCCGGCCCCGCACTCGGCTACGATCCGCGCGGACTTGGCTTTGCGTAGGTACTTCGCAGTGCCGGTGATGGCGAGCGCCTGCGCAGGCAGCGCCTTTCGCAGGAGCGTTGCAATGCGCGGCGCGACAGGGTCTTTCGTGCCTTGAAGCGGTGGGTAAGTTTCGAGAATTCTGGACCCGAGCTCAGTGGCATGGGTGCGGAGGTAGGAATACACATCGGTATCCATCGGAAGACCTCGCGAAATCGGAGTGATTGCTTCAACTCAAAAAGGTTGATGGTCCACCCTCCCGGTGCCTTACGATAATTGAAGCACTGGAGTAACCGGAAACATGGTTCTTGAGATCGTCCGAAAGCAAACGCCCGAGGAAGAGGAACTTCTTCGCAAACGGGAGGAATTGGCCTCCGTTCGAGCCGCATTGGCGGAACGCGAACTGGAACTGGCCGATTTTCGCGCCCAGTTGAAGAGCTTCGAAGGCCGCTATCTGCGGCAGGTCGGCGTACTGTATGCCGAGTTGGATGACTGGGAAGCCAAAATCGCAGAGATTGAAGCCTCGCTCAAGCCTTCGACGACTGCAAGCCAACGTGCCCAGGAAACAAGGAAACGGGCGGAGGAAACCCACGAGGCAACTCATGGGGAGGCGTCCAAGGCGAGGGATTTTCAGCCATCAGCGGACCTGAAGAGGCTCTTCCGGGAAGCTGCCAAGCGTATCCATCCTGATTTTGCCAAGGATGAGGCAGACCGAGAACTCCGTACTCGATTGATGGCTCAGGTGAACGCGGCTTACAGTCAAGGGGATGCCGATGCGCTCCAGAGAATCCTTGATGAATTTGGGAACTCGCCCGAATCCGTACAGGGTGAAGGTGTTGGGGCTGAACTTGTGCGCATCATCCGTCAGATTCATCAGGCGAAGAAGAACATCGCGGCCATAGAGCAGGAATTGAGTTGTTTGCGCGCAAGTGAGATCGCGCAACTGAAGCAGGACGCTGAGACTGCCGAGCAGGATGGAAGAGACCTTCTTGCCGAACTTGCTGCCGACGTTCGCGAGAGGATCGATGGAGTAAAGAAGAAGCACAAGGCACTGTCAGCGGAGTTAAAGACAAATGGCCGATAATCATGATCTTCTGATTCTGCCAGAACAAGGCGATTCATCGATTGTTCTGTCGGAACCACGATCTAACCTTGCTGCTCGGGGCCGTAAAGATGCATCAGAGATCCTGAAGATCGATATCGGAGAAAGATGCTTCGCTGGAGTTATGGTCAAAGGAAAATGGGGATTTATTCGAAAAAACGGGACATTTATTGTTGAGCCCAAGTATGGAATTGTAGAGCATTTTTCTTCTAAACTTGCTGCCTTTTCATATTCGACTGACCGTAATGAGGCACGCTGGGGCTACTTGGATCTTAGCGGATGTGTTTCTGTGCCGGAACAATTTGAAAAGGCGGGCGAGTTTTGCGAAGGTTTAGCAGCCGTGATGTACAACGGGAAGCATGGCTATATCCGCAGGGATGGGACCTTCGCTATCGAGCCGAGATTTGAATTTGCACAGCCCTTTAGAGATGGGAGTGCTGTCGTGAGAATTGGGAGCAAGGCCCGCCTTGTCGACAAATTGGGCAAGTATGTCGGGGGAGTTTTCGACGCCATTCACCAGTCCAGCGGAAGAGCTCTAGAAGTAAGAATCGGTGCAAAATCTGGATTTGTGAACCGGCAAGGAGAGCTTTTGATTGATCCCACGTATGAGGTTGTACGCGATGTGGATGGAGGATACGGCTGGTCCGCAAGGGTAAGTTGGGGCGATGCGATGGGCCTAATAAGTTATGATGGGAACCTTATAACTATCGCAGAATCTGGGTGGATCATAACGAGGTACGATGAACCGGATGGGGTTATACACCTCTGTTCAAGAAGCCTCAATGGACATGAACGATTTATTGATAGAGATGGAAAAATGTTGTTCGAGAGGAAAACCACGAAAAGGGCTGTTGGAAGCTTTAACGGTGGAGTTGCACTTGTCTCATGCGATTTCCCATACTACATAGACAAAAACGGAAAGCGCCTTACTGAAGATTCTTCGAGGGCCATTGGGAAGTTTTCTGGAGGCCGCGGAATTGTGGAGAGTGGCGGACGGTATGGCTATATAGATGCGGTCGGAAATCACATAACACCTGTCCAGTATTTAGATGCCAATCAGTTTATGGATGGCTACGCCCAGGTGCTTGTTGAAAATGATGGATGGCAATGGATAGATATAAACGGAGATCGTGTAGCAGAGCCACACTTCAAAGAGAATGGAAATACACCGCTTCGCGCAAAGCCTTTTGATGATCCGTGGGAGACGCGTCCTGTCAGAACTATTCCGCCCCATTTCAAAGAGGGGTTTTGCAGCGTATTGGTCAACGGAAAATGGGGCTATGTAAATACCAAATGCCAAGTGGTAGTTCCGCCAATATATTCCCACGCAAGATCCTTTTTTAATGGAATAGCTGCCGTGGGAGATGAGAACGGCAAGTGGGGATTCATCGATAGTGCAGGAGAACTAGTCATGTCCTGTCAGTTCGACCAGGTACGGACTCTTGAGAATCCACGATCTTACTAAAGATCGAAATTCGCCAGACAAGTCAAGCGGAGAGGCGTCTATTTTTCACAAGGCACAGGTATTCGTCTAACACTGCTTGGCCAATGGTAAATTTGTTTGGGGACGCGGAATTGTCGTATTCTCCGATCCTCCGGTATTGGCGTTCATGATTCTTGTCACGATAGGATTCTGTGACGCACCCACAATGCTCGCACCGATGCAGAGTTCCACCATGATTCAGGCGAACATGCCGAATGTCAGTCTCGGTCATTTTGATCTGTTCCGGTATTACTTCTACCAGTTTCGGGTGAGAGCAGGTGGGGAGGATACATGTAAGCCCCGGCTTTTTCTTCGGTATAGTCTCTTTACCTCTTGCAACAGCGGGGCGTGTGCTTCCTCGCATAGATTCACCTCACAGTACCATGATGCCACCGCTTTTTGATCCTCGCCACAACAATCAGTTTCGTTCGAGATTATCTAAATTGCGAAGTTTCTGGTGCATAAAGTGCTACCCTTCGCTGTCAAACGATGAGCAACTCGGCACTCATGACCAGTTGCCATGAGTGGTTTGGCCAGATGATGGGGCCATTCTTCTGCGAAAAACTGAGAGCCTTTGACTGCAAGCCCTCCCCGATCCACCCAAGCACTTCCTCGGTTGTCGCCGAGATCAACACCGGCTGGCAGCCAATACCGTCCAGCGGCTTGAAGCGTTCTTCCGCCTCCAAAACGCCGAGGACATGATCGGCCCATGATGGTTCGGCTGGCAGACCGAGAAAGCTCACCAGCGTAGCCCAGGCTTGATCGCTCTGGTATCCCAGCAGAATTGTCCGCCCCACGCCGCCATTGGTGTAAAGTGCTTCCGAAACAGCCACCAGGTGCCGCACGGGATGCTTCCGGTCCGACAAGCTCACGGCTCCCTTGTAGCAGGAGGCGTGTTCGCCGAGTGAGACCTCCTTCACTTCGCCGTCCGGGAAGGTCAGCGTGAACGTGGCTTTCTCATGCACAGCCGCGGTGATCGCGCCCACGTCGGAATCGTTGCCAAAGACGCTGATGAGATGCGCCTGTTCGTCCTCGCCCACATAGCGGTCCACCCGCAGCCGAATCCGTGTCGAGGTCTTCTCCGTCATGCGGTGATACTCAAGCAACCCGAGCCTCAGGTGCGCATTCTGCATCGTCCTCTCCTTCCGGCTTCGTCGGCGTCTCGGTCAGCTTCAGGGTCCTTCCATCGGCATAGACCAATCGCAACTCGTTCGCCCATCGTTCCCGGTGATGGATGATCTGCTCATCGCCGTCCTCCTCGACGAAGGTGGTCACGTGCTTGACCGACCTCCATCGCGCGATGTGCCGGTCTTCGCCCTGACCGAAGACTCCATTCAACAGGCCTGCCGTACAAAGCAGCCCCACATGGCCTCCATGCAGCGGCGTGATCGGACGGCCCGTGGCCACGTCCTCGCGCGGCATCAGAAACGGCAACGTCTGCTTCCATGCGCCCGACATCGGCAGCAAGTCTTCCAGCAAGTCATACGGAAGCCCACGGTAACTCAGAGTTGCCTCTCCTGTTGGAGGCACGGAATACGGCTCACACGTGTCCGGCGCCAGCTCCGGCAACGCCTGGAAACTGCCATAGGGGCTGATGCGCTGAAGTTGCCGCCGCGCCTCTTCGACAGCCACGCCCCGCACATTGCGACGAACACCAAGCACCGCGATCTGCCGGAAGCGGACCGACTCTTCGTCGGTCATGCGAAAGATATTCAGCCGTGCGAAGTGCGAACTGAGTACCCCGGCGCACTCATGCAACCGCTCGAACGGAATGACCAACACCAGTACGCCCTCCATCACCAGCCAGCGGAAGGTGTGTTCGAGAAACAGGCGCTCCATGCGGCTGTTTCCAATCGAGCCGATCTCAGAATCGTAGGGCGGATTCAGGTACAGCAGCGAGAAGGATTCCGGCTTGGCCACTGCGTCAAACGTATTACCTTGGATCGTCTCAATACCCGTGGAACTCGCAGCCAGTGCCCGCTCGGCATCGAGCTCCACACCATAGCGGCGCACGTCGGCATCGCGGGTAATCAGGTTGAGAGCCACGCCTTGCCCCACGCAAGGATCGACCACCGAGGTCGCTCCTGTGAAGCTGAGAAGTTGACGAAGATTGGTGCCTTCGCTCACTGGGAGCGGATAGAAGCCCATCTTAAGTTTCGCTACACTCCTGGCCATCGAGCCTCCTTTCTACCGGTTCTTGTTTGTGTCACTTGAACCATAAAATGGCACCAAGTGCCAAGTTATGCTTCCGAGACATTAGTGCGGTCGGCGCAATCACCTGATGGTGGCACTGCAAACGCCGGTCTATACAAAGCTGGCTGAATTGGTTCCATACCGGTATCGCCCAGCGAGGCTCAGTCTCTCTGCCCGCGCAGACAGCAGCAGATACTCTTGGAATTGCTTGCGACAGTAATTGCACTTACTGCCGCTTTATGCTTCTCTTTTGTACTTAGTGCCACTTTATCGTTCAAACGAGGCTCGCCGCCCATGAGGACACGGGCTGATCTGAAAGGAATACAAATGCATTGGTGCCACTTTATGCTTCAACCCGGTGCCATTTTATGGTTCAAGGCACAGTTTGAAATGACTGGCAAAATGCGAAGCGCCAGATGACACCGCATGACAAGGGTCGGTGCCAACCAGTCAGTCCATCGCTTATCCTTGTTGGGGAGGTGCTGACCGCACCATGACGAAATCCATTCTTTCCGAAATCGATGCCGAGATTGCTCGTCTCAGGCAAGCCAAGGCACTTTTGAGTTCCGCAGGAACAACCGCAATCAAGCGCAAGCCGGGCAGGCCGTCCAAGGCAGCAGCCATCGTCGTTCCAGTTGCCCAAAAGGCGAAGAAGCGCAAGAAGATGAGCGCAGAGGGGCGCGAACGCGTTCGTCAAGCACAGATCAAGCGCTGGGCTGCGGTGAGACAGGCCGCCAAGACCACGGCCGCTCCATTGTCGAAGTCGAAGAAGAAAACCGCGAAGACCGCTGCCTGACAGGCAGCGAGGGTGTGGTCACAAGACTCAACACAGCGATCCAGGCACCAGGAATTGCTGATGTCGCGGATTTGTCGCTTGAGTCGCCCGAAACCCGGAAGTTTGTAGGTCTTGGGTATTCGCTGAGCGCATCGGCAATTTGCGTAAATCCAGAATCCCTTCTGGCGCAATCGGCGTCTTTCGATACCCATTCTGCATTTGTACACAAATAATCCTCGATAAGCTCGTAACGGCCGAATGCAGGGGCACCCTCTACAGCACGGTTGACTTGATAGGGGGAAAGAAGGACAAAGGTCTAGAATGGACGTAATCGCTGTTCAGTCAACATTTGGAGAGTCAGCAGCATGGCTGCATTGAAGAACTTACTCCTCTCGGAAAACCTCCACATGGCGTGGGCAAAGGTCAGGCGGTATTACGCCACGACCGATGCTTGGTATGACGAACTCGCGGTCGCAAAGTTTGAGGCGAATCTTGAATCCGAGTTAATGAGTATTCGCGATCAGTTTTCAAGGGGAACATACTCTTTGTCTCCGCTTTTGCCGCTGCCGCAGCCCAAGAAGCCTGATCCTGACGGTCATCCTAAGGTACGTCAGGCATTCTGGGTCCAGGTTCGGGATCAGGTCGCGTGGGCGGCATTCGTGAATGTCATTGGCCCTATGCTCGAAGAGAAAATGCCGACCTGGAGCTATGGCAACCGGCTCTACCGGCCTGTCTGGTACGACAGCCCCGATTTACACCCAGAGTTGCGCTTCGGCCCTTTTCGCAGCTCGGACGGCTTGTTGTATCGGCGCTTCCAGCACAGCTGGCCCCTTTACAGACGGCATATCTACCTAACCGTTCGGGCAATGAGCCTGAAGAAATACCAGACAGAGATTGAACTCAGCGATGCAGATCGGCGCGTGCTTCAGTCCGAGCAGCGCAGGACGCGGCGCCTGCCTTATCTGAGGAGTGATTACTGGAAGAACCGTGCCCGCAATCCGTATTGGGTAAGCCTTGATCTTGAAAAGTTTTACCCCAGCCTCCACACCTCGACAATCGCGTCAAATATACGCGAAAACTGCAAGGACGCTGCAGATATTGCCGGGATACTCCTCGATGGCCTCCTTTGCTTCCGTATCGATTTTACCGGCTGGTCGCAGCGCGAGCTCGCTAAAATGGGTCTAACGAACGAAGCGGCGAACTTTCCTCACGTCCCTACGGGATTGATGGTGGCTGGCTTTCTGGCTAATGTAGCCATGCTCCAAGTGGACTCACTGGTTGATGCGAATATAGAAGCGTCCCAGATCGCTCATTTTCGCTATGTGGATGATCACGTCATTCTGGCTCCAACGTTTGACCGTCTTGAGGGATGGGTCCGGTGGTACGAAGAGGTGCTCGATAAGAAAGGGATCGGCGCGAGGTTCAATGTCGAGAAATTTGAACCAAAGGAATTTGGGGACTACCTGTCTCTCGATCAAGATAACAACCTCAGAGATAAGAGCCTTGACTTTAAGTCCCCCGCAGTCCAGGCCTCGAAGCTGGATCCTCGCTTCCCGACTCCTTTAATGACCAAGACGCTGGCGAAGGTCTCCGAGATCGGGCGCCTTGACTTCGATCTTCTGGATGCACGGGAGGAAGAAGTTGCGCTTAATGATCTTGAACACCTGCTCCTGGCCCCTTTGCCGGATACGGAGTTACCTGCAGCGACGCGAGTTTCTTTCGCTGCGACCAAGATCGCGCGCATCGCCGCGGGCAGGCAGGAGTCAAGGCAGACACTCGTCGCCCTTGAACGCCAGTCTTTTTACTTATCGAAGCGGATACATGAGACGACCGAGCAGTTGCAGGATGTGGCAGTCGCAAAAGGTATTCACAGGGCAATGCGCCAGCAGCTAACATCAGACCGGGCACGCGTTTTCCTCATCAAGGACGATATCAAGAAAATCCGCCGACAGATCGAAACGCGAGAGAGCAAGGAGAGGACTCGCGTCTTCTCCATCTTGATGAAGGCCGTCCGCGAGCATCCAGAAAAATTGCGTCTGTGGGAAAGGGTCCTTGAGTACTGTCAAATTGCCGGCTACGACAGTCTGGACTCGATTATCGAAGAACAGCGGCGTCAGATGGCGAAGAATCCAGTAGCCGCGCGAATCTTGACGGCTCGGTTGCTGCAAACCTTCGCCAGGCAATCGATTTGGTGCGTATGCCTCCTGGGTTCGGAGGAATATCCGCCCCGACGACACCTCGCCGCGAAGAAATATCTAAGAGCCTGTCTCCGCGTTCCCAAACAATTACTGCGATCGGCCGAGCCGAAATTCTACGAGGAGCTCTCGGCCAAGCTATGTGAAGCGGCAGCCGGGATCGTGCGCTTGACCATCAAGAACATTCGACCAAACGAGTCGCTTTCGACCGAGGATATCTCCGCAATCTCTTACCTTAGTGGAAAGGTCGAAGGGGTGAATTGGTCAAAAGTGCGATCGAAGTGGCTTGAGGAATCAGGCTATAGTCTTGGTTCGTGGGCCTGGTGGGCGGACACCGCTACGCAGCCGAAGCTAGCTTCTTCTCCTGGGCCGGTCTGGCGGACATTGGCTAAGCAGCTTGATCCCGATGAAGCCACTGCTTGGGCAGCCTTGTCACGCTATCCAGCGGCGCTACCTGGCCTCTCGCGCGTGTTGACCATTACTCCGCAGAGCTTACCGATGCAGAATCGTGTCGACTGGGTATTGGAGTCGATCTCTAAACAGCCGGATGCCATCAGTCTTTACTCGAAGCACAGCATCCTGGGCAGAATGGTCACATCGATAACGCGTCCGCAGCCCGATATGGTGAGTCTGCGTACCTGGTGCGACTGGACAAAAGAACGGGAAACGGTTTCGCCCTTCGACCCGAGGGTCAGCGAGTGGACTGCCCTTCAACTTGCGCAGAAGATACTCTCGACCGTTCGGCGAAATGGGAGAGAACTCCCCGTCCATTGGTCTGAATTCTGGGTCCCTTTTTCCTGGCCGCAGCCGACTGACCAACTTCACAGCTGGGAGTCATGGCGCAGGCAGGTAAGAAACGGCAAGCTGCTTCGCCGTCCAATTCGATTCGATCAGCTGCGCGAGACGGAGAGTCTAGCCGGAGGAGCAATAGAGTTCAACCGCATTCGCGAGGTCGCAATTCTCCTGCTGGGATTGTTGCGCAAGGACTTTTCCTGGCCCGCGCTCTGGAATGCTTCTGAAATGCAGCTTGAATTCAAAGAAGTGACTCGTTCGCTGATACGGCAGGCGAACGCGTCATCGTGGACAACCGCAATTTTAGAATCGTGCCTACTTCCCCGCCAACTAGAGACTCTTCTCTTCGATATGAAAATCCTGAGTGGCTTCGAAGGTGATGACGACACGGCTCACGATCCACCGCGGATCTTCACGGTGAAGAGATTAGGCCGCTATCTGGACAGAGCCGTTGAAGTCCTCGAAGGCGGACAGATGACGGTTCATAATCACCAGCCGCGGCAACTCGTTCCGATTCGAATTGAGCAGATCTCGCGAGAAGAGTGGGCGGTCGAACTCGACCACGACGAAACGCATGAGGATGATGATCAGTGATGGATAGCGAATACGCTGAGCACGTGCATGTCGGTCTGATTCAAACCAACCTTGACGCTTCCTCTGCGTGGCGTAATGGCCCACCTATGATCGTCGATGAGCAGGAGGCGACGTGGGAGGACATCCGCTGGGCGTTTCGGAGCTTTGCGGCCTCCGATCCAAAGCCGGAGATCGTGCTTCTTCCGGAGCTGGCTCTGCCGCGAGGACGCATTGCAAGCCTGAGAAAAATTGCCGCGTCCACCGGGACGATTGTCATTGCGGGGCTCGACTACAGAATTGACCACGTCCGGAGAATTGTCTGGAATGAGGCCATGGTTATGATCCCGGGTTCGCCGCGGATTGCGCATGGATCGAGAGTGCCCGCGTCTGTCGTGGTGGGAAAGACATTTCCCGCCGCTGAGGAGCGGAAAAAGCTTCAAAGTGTAGGCTGGACATTCCGTGGCGATCCCAAGCTATGGCTCTTCAGGGCCGATGATATCGGCGACTTCGGAGTATCCATCTGTTACGACCTGATGGATCTTGAACGGGCGCTTCTCTATCTGGGCAGAGTTCATCATATGTTTGTGCTCGCGTACAACAAGGACACTGAATCGTTCAGGCATCATGCCGAGTCGCTCGCGCGCACGATGTATTGCAACCTGATCATTTGTAATACCGGTTTCTTCGGTGGGTCGATCGCCGTATCTCCCTACCACGAGACCTGGCGACGCACGATTTATCGGCACGAAGGCAACAACATGCTGGCGACCCAAGTCATTCGCATTCCAGTGCGGAGTCTGGACGACGCGCAGCTTGAAAAGAATACTGCCGAATCCGCCGGATCGAAGAGTCCGTTCAAGAGCCTGCCGCCGGGCTGGAAGCGTCTTGGAAGCCGACCCAAGCTTCATGTTGAAGAATTTCCAGTCAAGAGTCTTGATTAGAGCTGTGGCGACCGTCCGTAATATTGAAACATTGTGCCCTCGTTGACGCTAAATTGCTGGAACATAATGCAATAAGTGTGTGTAGCGAAGATTTGTAATGTTAACTTCGCCCAGTATTCAGAAATTCGGCTGTCAACTGTCGCCCCCCCCGACGCGCTCATAGGGTATGGAATTGTCCCCCAAAGTCATCCAGCCCTATGGCGAAGTTCTCTGGGCCACCATCTTTCAAGGCCCGGAGCAGAGCCTTCTGTTCCGCAGCTTGGACCCAGCCTTCGAGGTCGCGCCCGCTCAATGCCTGATCCTTGGTTTGATCCGCCAGCAGAACGGCACCGTCGTTCAACGGAAAGCCGATCTTCCTTCCCATCAACAGATTCGCAAGCAGACGAATGCGAGCATTCCGGTCCGGCAATGGGATGACAAGTTTCTCCTGAAATCGGCTGCGAACGGCAGCGTCGATTCTCTCAAGATAATTGCTGGCGGCCACAAGGAAGACATGACTGTCGCGGGCGCTGATACCGTCCATTTCCTGGAGCAGTTGGCCGACGATCTCATCTGTCAACTGGTCATTGCCGCCCGCCGCCGCGCGATCAGGCGCAATGACGTCCAACTCATCCAGAAACAGAATCGCTGGCGCACTGGACCGCGCGCGCTCGAAGAGTAGTTTCACGCGATTACCGCTCTGGCCGAGGTAGTTGGCCTTCACATCGGCCGTGGTAGCCGCGATGAAGGTCAGCCCGCTCTCGTTGGCGAGCGTGCGGGCAACCTGCGTCTTGCCCACGCCGGATGGACCGGCCAACAAAAGGCTCCGGGGAATCGAGACTCCCTGCGCTTGCCACTTCTCCGCGTCGCGGAGCAGCGCGCAGACCAGTTTGAGCCGGTCGAGAACCGCATCGTCGAGCACCAGAGTCTCCCATCCGGCCTTGCTGTCCACCTTGGTATTGTGCGACTTTCTCGCCGCGCCGATGGCGTCCAGAAAATGCTCCTGCGTGGGTTCCGCAGGATACGCAACCGAACGCACGGACTGCGCGAGTTGCTTGAGATCCCGGCCGCTCATTCCCTGGGTCAGCGCCGCCGCTTCCCAGGGCGCATCGACCGAGAGGCCCAATGCTTTGACTTCCTGCGAAAGTATCTGGCGCCGATCTTCCACGCCGGGGAGTTGCAACTCGATCTCCCAGCCAAAACGCGAGAGAATGGCGTCATCGAGCATGTCGCGCCGGTTGGTAGCTCCAATCACCCAGACCTGCGCATTTCCACGGATGCCATCCCACTCGGCCAGGAATGCGTGGACGATGTCGGTGGCGAACGTATCTGTTTCGGCTGCGCCCCGACGGCCAAGAATTCCTTCGCACTCGTCGATGAAGATGATCGCCGGCTGATGCTTTCGTGCCCGATCCCAAACCTCGCGAACGCGCTTGCCGCTTGCTCCCACGGTCTGCTGCTTCAGGTCGGCCAGAGAAAGCATTTGAAAGTCGCAGCCCATCATCTCTCGAAGCGTGCGAGCAACGAAAGTCTTGCCCGTCCCCGGAGGCCCTGTGAGCAGCAGGCCACGCGGGGCAGCCCGGTCATTCCGCTCGAAAAGTTCTGCCCTGCGCAGGAGGTCGAGCTTCTGGCGTTCGGGAATATGAACTCCGCTCCACGACTCTGCCGCCTTTTCGATCCGCTGTGAACTCGCGGTGGCGCGCGTCAACTGGTCTTTCTTGTTCCAGCTTGCACGAAGAGCTGCGAATCTTTCCTCCGCAAATCGCAACTGAGGTTGAAAGCCGGCAAGCTGTTGGGCGAAGGCTTTGTGCGGCGCCTCCTGCATATTCCAAGAGACACCGTTCTTGGTGTAGGTGAACGTTTTGAAATTCACGTACGCGCCCGATGGATAAATCATGAATAAGATATCGCTGCGCCAGTGAACAGCAACGATGGGCTTTCCCAGCTCATATTCCTTGCCGTCATAGTCCGGCAAATCGACTACATCGTATTTGCCGGTCATTCCTGGAACGCGAACCACGTTCATTGGGTTGTGCGCAAGCGGTATCCATAGCTCGACTCTTGCATTTCTCAAGAAAGCGCGTCTGGCTTCGCGAATGAGTCCGAAGTGCCACCCCCACAATCGGCGCAAGGGCGCACCCAGATCGTTCACGCTGCGCTTCAAATACTCGCGCAGAAAGGTTGTGTGATGGGTGCAGAAATAGTCCCAGGCACACTCGGCATCGACATCCGTGGAAGTCTGTTGCAATTGGCCAACAGTCTCATCACAGATTCGCTTGCGCTCTGCCCAGTATTGTTCCAATGCCGTGGTCATGGGGGAAGTCTCCACAACAATACCGTCATTGTAAGACGAAATGGCCGCAATATCGTCAGCCAAAATGGTCATGGTGCCTCCGGGATTGTTGGGGTTTGTCGATGGTTCACTCTTACGCTGCCCTGGCCAACCCGCCGTACCAGCTTGGAACAGACCTCCCAGCCGATACGGCTCCGGGGCTCGGGCTCGTTGGCGGTTGTGGGACGAACTCAGCCAGCGGCCAAACCGAGATATTGCCACAAAGGCCGCAGCAGCCGCCAACAGAATTCGAGACGCAGGCGCAACTCTCGCAGTAGACGGCCTCGTTGACCGGGATGCTTATGAGGCTGCGCTTCGGACGCAGGATGCTGATCTCTGCCATGATGCACCTCTCTGTGTGAACTGATTTTCTACGCCACTTGCTGGTCGGAAATGGCTTCGAGATCCGCAACCAGTTGCTTCAATATGGAAAGACTGGGCAGGTGCCTGGCTGAAGCGATGTTCAGATTACGCAGAATAGCGGTGAACTGCGCGTCGCCCGCCATCTCTGCCAGCGTGTGAAGCCGATCAAAGCCGCGTGTCGTTGCCTGCATCCACTCCACGACATTCTTCTGCCGCTCGGCATTCGGGATCGTCCGTGCGTCGCGACTGTGGCCGGCCCGCCGTAAGATCTCTGCGTAGATATGCTCGCCCACTGTATTGCGATAGCCTTCGATCTCGGCCGTCAGCTTGTGATCGACAGGACCACGCGCATCAATGGCTTGGCCGTTTGCCGGAGCCATCGTCACTCCCGGCGGGAGCGCCCATGCCGGCAATACCGGGATCGCAACCGGGTCTCCGCGCTGATCCAAATGCACCCACGTCTCCTCGAATCGGTAGAGATACCGCCCAAGTCCGAAGCAACTGCAAGCGCGCTTGAAGGCCTGCGCGTCCGCCGCGGTCACGGCGTTTTCCCGGTCAGCCCACTCTTCTCCGGTGCCGGTGTGGCTACCCAGCCGAGTGATAGTGACGGCGGTCGCAACCAGCACCTTGCTGGTGACAATGACCTTGCCTCTGTCCACGCGAGTCAGCGATGGCACGGTGGAGATGGTGTACTCGCGCGTCCATCCCGCCGGCGTAAAGAGTTGGTTGAGCCGGTCGGTGTACGCTCGCGGATCGGCGAAGGGAAGTATCGCTCCAGACCTCCGATCATCCGAAGTGCGCATGACACGCCATTTGACCTGAGCCGGATCGAATGGCTCTTCAAGTTGAGCGAAGAGTTTCTCCCGTTCAGCTCCTGCGAATTTCGCTGCTGTTGCCATAGTTCAACTCCTTCTGTGCGAAACCTCCAGTGGGCTTTCTGTTGAACCCAAACGCACCGAGAGCGCCCCGTAAGGCGCTCTCGGTGAATGCGTGGATGCAGAGCAGCCCAGTTTTAGTAGGGCACCTCTGATGCCTCAATCTCGTGTTCGGCGCTGAACTCCTGCGGTACGAAGCCGTTTCCACTGGCATAGTGCTCAGTCCCGTTCGAGCCGTTAGCGGCCGGCGCGTGTGACAGGAGGCTGACCTCATGTACGACGACTTCGGTGCGAAACTTCCTCTGGCCTGACTCCCGATCCTCCCAGGAACGGGTGCGTAGTTCGCCCTCTACGAAGATTTGTGCGCCCTTCCTGACATAGTCGCGAAGGATTTCGCCGATCCGTTGAAAGCCAACCAGGTTGTGCCATTCAGTGCGCTCTTGCCACTCGCCTCGGCTATCCTTGTAACCATCGCTGGTCGCAAGCGTTAGATTGACCAGGGTTCCACTCCGCAAGATGTGGACCTCCGGGTCTTTACCGGCACGGCCCAGTAAGATGACTTTGTTGACGCTCTTGCCCATGATCTTCTCCCTTCCTTCAGATTTGTCTTGATCCGTACACGTGCTCGATTGCCTGTTTCCGGCTGATCTCGATGTAGTCGCCGTCTGCATACCGATAAAACTGTCCGGTCGCCGCGTGGATATTCAGATACCGTCGTGTATTGCAGTGCTTGTAGAGCACGATCCCACTGGTGGTACCCATGTACATGAAGGATTCGCAGTCGTAAGAAGAAAGAACACCCTCAAGCGGCTTCCAATCTGGCTCACCAACTTCAATTGCGCGACTCATGAGGCACCGCCAGTTGTGATCGGTGGTGGCACCGCGACGTGCGTATGCTTGCAGCCAAGACACGCCAGCGCGCCAGTGATCTTGCGAATTGCTTCATCGAAGCGTTCTGGATGCCGCCGTATTTCGCCTGCTGCGGTATAGAAGACTGGGGCAATCGAACCGAGTAGACGTTTGTTCTCCGGGTTCCATAGATCGACGACAAGCGTTCCCTGATTACCACGGAAGAGCAATGTCGAGGCTATGACCGGACGGATTCGGCTTCCATTGTTCACAAGCGAGTGCTTCGAGATTGCCACTTCATAGGTGTGGCCGATGCGCAGCATTTCGATTCTGACCAACTCTGGCGCAATCACAATCGCGTGCCGCCCATTACCGGACAACGAGTCAATCGGCTGCAACCACGGGAGCGGAGTTCCATTGCCATCGAGATACGCGCAGTAGCGTCCCATGTCCGCGACAGCGCCGCCGGATTCCGTGGCGCGCAAAACGTATCGCTTGGCCAGATGCTGGTGCTCAATCGAAACACTGGACTGGCAGTAGATGCCGCGCTTCTCCAAAGCTTTCAGTATCTGCCGCGGAATAGCCAAACCATACCGCGCGAACCGCGTGGCTTCTGAATCACCGTTCGCCGCGGCAGAGACCTTTACCTGAGAAGATGATTTCATTGGGTTCGCCTCCTTCACACTGCCTGCTGTCTGCGAATCGGTTGTCCAAGTGCTGCGCGAATCTCTTCCTTCGTGCAGCCGGCCCAGCACCTGTAGAAGCGCGGATTCTTGATTTGGATTGCCAAGTTGTCGCCAGTGCGGTCCCGCCCAATCTGTGCGCAAGACGGGCATCTCGCCCACAAGTTACGGCCATCCTTGCGCGTGGCGCGCACGTGTTCGAGGATTCGGAACTCGTGTTGACCAGCGGAAAAAGTTGTCGGAATGTACGGCGCAGCGACAACCGGCTTGTACGCTTCGGGCAGACTCATTCCCTGGATGAAGGTCTTCAGTCCAACCTCGGTGAGTTTCTTCAGGCCGTTGAGGTAGACGAGTTGCGCCTCCGGGGTCACGTCGGCGTCATAGAACCAGTACCGCAGATTTGTCTTTCGGTGTACGCCGAGTGGCGCGCGAATGGCGTTGCCATACTCACCGTCATCGATCCGATCCTGTCGCGGAAAAACTTCAATACCTTCCTTGAGACCGCCGCCTTTGACTGGAACCCCGAGTCGGAGCGCCAGATTGTAGATGTAGATTCGGCACTCGGCGGCCAACAGTGGCATGTCGGCAAAGATCCAGAGATGACCACCACGCCGCGATTGCTCCAGCGCGGCTTCAACGCCATCCTGCTTCAGTTCCCACTGCAACTGAAAGAGTGATTGCACAGCGCCGTCGAAGTCGGCGTCGATTGCGACCCACTTCGAGCGTTGGGTCTCCGGATTGATCGCGTACAAGTTGATCGTGATGTCGCCGTTCAAGTGCATACGCACCACATCCACGTCGAGCGGCTTCGGCTGTTTCGTCTGCCAATCCCGTGCCAGGTAGTATGGAACGGAACCATTCGGCAAGGGCTGGTTTGCCTGCATCCCATACGCGCGCCGGTTCACAAATAGGTGGATGAAGTTGTTTGCCGTCTCCCGGCTTACACAGAATTTCGTGAACATCGCTGGGCCTCCTTTCTTGAGGTAGTGTGGTTGTACCCCGACCTCAAAACTCGGTCAAATTGCGTAGAGGCTCTGTTGGTTCGTGTGTCGTGGCATAAAACGCCGAGAGAAGACGAGGGCTCGGATTGAGTGGTCGAGCCCTCGCGCAGTGCTGGTCACACTTGATGGGTGAAGCGCGGAAAGCTGTGCCGGAATTCGGCAGCGGGCCTCCGGTTGCTGGGATAACGGTCGCGCTCCGTGCCGATGCCAGGAAAGGCTGCGGCTTCTGCGAGGGCGTAACGATTTGCGAGCGAGCGAATGCGGCTTGCGGATTGACGCATGGTGTTCCTCCAGTTTGTGAATTTGGGTTGAGCCAGAAAACTGTGATGGGTGGGGTGGGATGCGAATTACGCGGGAACCGGTTGCGTTTGAGCGAGCAACAGGCCAGGCTGCTCCGCATAGCTGAACAGCTTGTATTCGGAGAAGACGCGGTCGAAGCTCTCGGAAGTGAAGCGGTCTTCGCAGCCTTCAAACGACAGCATGTACCAGACCTCGCGCTGTCGGTCGAAGACATAGACGGCGCCCGATTCAGGATTCTCGGGAGCCATTTGCAAAAGCAGGACGCCTTTCGGCGTCTGAATCCAGCGGGTAGCTATCGCCTCACCAAGTTTCAGGAATGCGGCGACTGTCTGTTGAATGGTGCCGGTGACGGAATTGCGCCAGTCGAACAATTGGTATGCGAACATCTTTCCAAGACTGCGTTCCATCGTGATCTCTCCTTCCTGTTTGGATTTGTGAACGGTTCGGTGGTAACTACCAACGGCCCTTGAAGGTCAGGAACCACATGCGCGCAAGCGACGCGATCAATCCGAGAATCATCATCGCGAAGGCAGCGCGCAGCATTGGTGCATTGAAAAGGGCTGAGAATACGGACGGGGCGAAAGTCAGGATGACGTCGGCGTCTGCACTCGTGAGCAGAAGCGAGATTGCAAACCTGAGAATGAATTGCCTGGAAAAGGTGGGGACAATTGCGGCGCGCGCCGCGGTGATCGGACCAATGTCCGGCATGAGTTCCTCCTTGTGAAGTGAAAGTTATTCTGTCGGGTTGGGTGGAAGGCAGCAGCGATTGAGCTAGCTCGGTACGGAAAGCGCCATCCGATCTCGCGCAATTGCGCGATCCTTCGCGCGAGATTCTGCTGTCAGCGGTGACGACAAATGAACAGGCGGGGTCAACAACAGAGTTCATCGCTGTCACTGCTGCCAACTGAATTGCCACACAGAAACAAGCAGTCTGGGTTGTTGATGCCGCACGAAAGCTGCCTATGGAAGTCAACATCGGCTTCCAATCATGCGGCGGCAGACCAGGCAACCGGTCCACCAAGCAGACGGAAGTCAGCTCCAACTCATACCTGACGTGCGCAATTCAGGACCTCTTGATTGCGGGTCTCCTATGAGATAGATCGCAAATCACCCGTTCAAACCTGCTCACCCAGCAGGTTTCCCGTCAACTTCCCATCTATCCACCCATCATCCACACCCAAATCACCACCAACCAACCGACAAACAAAGGGGTAGTCAGTTTCCAACTCCATTTCTCAGAGCAACTTCACAACCTGAAATCTGCACAACAGGAAGGGGCTAGAAGTCTATAGGAAGGCAATGAGAATTCATCCTGCAACCAACCGGAATGCAATCAGAAGTACTGCTTGGTTGAGAATCATTCGAGGGCGCTACAGATTGCACCAGCTCCAACTAAAGAGCAATAAGGCTGCGGAACTCGACCACTTCGGCCCCTGCTCCCACCACCAGTGTTCTTGTATTCAGCGTGTCGCGGCGAAACTGATCGCTGAGTGCGATGCCGATTCGTTTGGCAACTCCGCGCAACTCCACGGCAAGCAGATAGAGAATATCGTGATCGGATGTCAGATAGAGAATGGTATCGACTGTCTTGTCGCGGCTCAGAACTTCGCGAATTTCCTCGTATCGCGCAGACCCCTTCGCCGTTCTCTCGTACTCGATGGCGAACTTTCTGGACTCTCCTGCGAGGTTGACTTCAACTACCGCGTCATAGTCTTTTGCGTACGAGTGCGCCGTTACCAGGTTTCGAGATCGAACTTCCATGTCAGATTGCCAGGAGCGAAGTATCCCATGCTGCGCCAAGGCCAGGCGGATATGGACCAACTCGACTGCATGAAAGAGCTGCGTTCGATGGATGACGCGCTCGACAGTCGAAGGCAAAGCGACCAGCGAATGACCGCGAGATTCAAGAAGCGTCAGGCCAAGAGTGGTAATGGCATACACTGGTTGCCCGTAAAGACGCTCCAGTTCAAAGCGCTCGATCAGCTTCGCTTTCGCCAGTCTTGATACGCGCCAGTGTACCGAGCGCCGCACACTCTCAAGATTGTCGTACGCCAAAAGGCCGCACAGTTGATCGAAGGTGACCGCACGGGCATTGCGAATATGCAGCAGGGCGGGAATATCCCGCTCATCCGAGATGGCAATATATCCCTTGTAATACCTCATGACTGTCCTCCCTCGCGTGCAACGTCAAGCACCAGACTCCGGCAATCCTCTCCGACAACCCATCGCCCAAGACCTGTATCGATCCAATCCTTGGAGGTCAACAGCACCATTGCTTCGTAGCGCTTCCCACGCAGACTGACTGAGATGGGCTGGACTCCATCGGATATCCATGCACGAGATGCAAACGAAATCGGCCCGTGCATTCGTTCATTGATTGTGACCAGGAAGCAATCGGGTACGGCATCTCCGGCCGGAGCGTAAAACAAAAGATGCGTCCGTCCGCGCAAAACGTTTGGCCCAGAGCAGTGAAATGACTTGCCAACGGAGCGCAGAGGAAACTCCGGGTTGAATCCGCTGGTGCGATTGAAGCGAATCTGGCCGGGAAACACCCAGCAGAAACGTAGACGCCGGCCTTGCTTGAGGCCGGCGGAATTAAACCAGGCTGCGCGGCGACGAAAGCACATGGGATCGCTCAAGTCGTGGGAGCACGCAGCCCACCAGTTTGTTCCGAAGCTGATTACGCGGACGCGCATGACGCAATCACCTCCAAGAGACCCTGCACGACTGCACGCGCCTGTAGATTGCGTTCTGGTCCATGCAGATGATGCAGGAACGAGATTCGCTCGAAGCAGAGCGGCGGCAAAAGGAGGTTTCTGTCGCGGAAGAGAGCTAGCAGTTTGCCTAAGTCTCCCATCAGCAGCGTGAATTCTATCTCGCCCTCGGCTCCGTTCTTGCATTCGTTCGCAACATAGTCTTCCCAGTACGGAGCGTCAGGCTGATGCTGGATAAACTTTGAGTAGTGACTCCAAAGTGCAAAGCCGGGGTTTTTCCGCGCAAGATTGTCGAGCAGATTGTCGATCAGTTCACGTGGAGTTCTTGCCTCGTTGCCTGCACTGGATGTTGGAGGTGTTACAAGAAGCTGTGTCATGACGGCGAGAATCCGATCATTGAGTGCAACGAGGAACTCGGTTCTCTCTGGATCACCGAGTCCATCGATGCGCGTCAACTCTGCGCGAAACTCCTCTGGAAATCGCTCACCGCGCACCTCGTAGAAGCGGAGAAAGAGCGTCGTACGCCCGTACGCCAGCGTGAATTCCACATCTTCAGGCTGCACCGTGGCGCGCACATACGCCCGCCACTCCTTCGGATCGGAGAAGTCAGTCGGCAATTTCAATGAATGTTTTTCAGTCATAGTTCACCTATCAAGCGCCCTTCAAAGCCTGGTTGCGCCTCCGCTCTTGATCCAACAGAGACGTAGTCTGATTGAGGCGTTCCTTGAGATTCTGTTCCGTGTTCCGCATTGCCTCGACCCGGTGTTCGAGAAGTAGATTGTCCTGTTGCAAACGGACCACCTCGTTTCCGGTTGCAGCGGCTTGTTTTGCGTCAGTGGGAACAGGATCAAATGACGATCTAGGAGCGGAGCGATTCTCTGGACGGGGGGCATCTGTGGTCTCTCCGACAGTTCGATTCAGGTTCGCGGCGGGCGGGGTTTCGCGATCTGCTTCCGGTGCGTTGGTCGTCAACTCCCGCTCGACTACAGCATTGTGCTCGGCAACGAGATTGTTGAACTGCTCAGCTCGTCGCTCGATCTCAGTCCTGTCGCTTACCCGTCCATTCCAAAGTTGCGCAATCAAGGTTGCCGCGATGATTTCCTTCTTGTCAGCGGCGCGCAGATGAAAGAAGAAGACAGTGGTCACGCCAGTCAGCAGTATCAGCGCAACCACATTCGACCAGAAGTAAAGATCGTCAATGGTGTGAGTAACGGTCGTGCCACGTGCCGCATCCAGGGATGCGCCGTAATCCGTGTCGTTGGGGTTGACCTTGCCTAGCGCGTAGTCCGCGAATCCCTGCGCCTTATGCGACTTTGTCGGTTGAGCATTGGGTGTGGAGGCGTGATCCTGACCATAGATAAAGGCAGGACCGAGGACCAGAACGGTGTAAACCAACAGAGTGCTGAGTCTCTTCATGGCCTTCCTCCTGTCAATGGATTAGCTAGGGTCGCAATGGCCCGCCTTCTGGCGCGACGTTCTTTCTCTTCCTGAAACCGCAGGTTTGCACCGATCTTTGGGTCGAGATAGCTCCGCATCTTCGGGTACAGGGTCGAAATGAATCCCTCCAACTGATAGACCGGATGCTTGCGCACGTGAAGATGTGAGTGGCGCGTACCCTCGCGGGGATCGACCATCAGGATCTCCATCTGGCCGACGGGGAGATTCTTGATGTGGTCTTCCCGCGCGCGGGTCTCGCGGAAATCGCTTTCGCTTCCTGTGCCAGTTTCCATGTATTTCGTCGTGAAGATGCCCGTCCTGCGAACGGCCAGGCTGCGGCGCTTCCGTACAACGCGCGACGATGCCTTGAGAAACCATTGCGCCGTGTTCTCCTCCGAGCCGTTCATGATCATCTTGGTGCCGGGAGCCGAGGAGACCTCATCGGCAAAAGCCTGGCTCACGCGCTGGAGTTGCGGGATGCTTTGGAAGGAGAACAGAAATGTGACGCGCGCGCCGCGGGCCGTCTGCAATACCTGCGTAAATCCCGGATAGGCGAACGGAGCGAACTCATCGAGAATCACGCTCAAGAGTGGCTCATTCCCGTCGCGGTCCGAACGTGGCCGGGCATATCGCTTGCCGACCATGAGCTGAATGTTCTGGAGCAGGATCTTTCCCAGCGCCTCGCAAGCGCGTTTGTTCTTGTTTGTATTGAGTGACACGAACAAGATCAACCCCTTTTCGACGACTTCATCGACCGTGAGCAGGTCTTGGTATGAGCCGGTGACAATCGACAATTCATCTTCGAGAAAGGCCAGAAGCTCGTTCAAAAGCCCCTGAATCTTCTCGACGCGATCCCGATCAGCGAGCGACCGCTTGATCATGCGGACCGACATCTCGAAGTTGAGCCGCATCTGCATGGTGACTTCAGGCAGCGTTGCAATGCGCGCTTTGGCGCGGGCGATCTGTTCTGCCAGCACCTTTTCGTCGAGCGCCATCACCAGCACGTCGTAGACGTTGAAGACCTTGCCGGCGTAGTAAAGGATGCGGACCAAGTCGGAAAGGTAAGCCTCCTGGTGGCCTTTGAAGAAGTCCTCCTTCAGCCCGAAGGACTGGAAGATGAAGTTGACATGCTCCTGATAGAGCGCATCGCCAGAGTAGAAAGGGTTATATCGCGCGGACTCCCGTGGATTTGATGGGTCGATCACGCGCAGATCCTGCAACCGTCCTGCGGCCTCGATGTGCGGCAATAACCTCTCCAGGAACTCCTGATCGCCCTTGCCGTCGAAGATAATCATCGGCATGGGGCGGTCGCCGAAGCGCCGTCGGAGATCCTGGGCGATGATGTTTTCAAGAAATGTTGTCTTGCCCGCGCCGGTCCCTCCAGCAATAACGCCATGCTTGATGCGCACCGAATCCGGCCAGAGCCACGGCGCTTTGTGGACGTTGTAGCCGAGGACGGTGGCCTCGTTGCGAATCGCAGCCTCGACGATGGCTGCGTCCTTCGCGCCGGAGATCGTAACGGCTGGATGCGGCCACATCTCTTCGCGTTTCTCGCGGCGGCCAATGAAGTGCGACAACAGCAACGCAATTCCAAAGATGCCGATCACGAGATCGAGAAATATCTCAAGGCACTGGTCGCTTCTCAGGTGAAGGCGCGAAACGGCGATGTACCAGAAGACACCCAGCACGGCACATCCTCCAAGAACAAGAAACCCCGCAAGATCTGCGGGGCCTGATTGATCCCGACGCGGCGGGTCATAAGATTGATTCATCGATGGCCTCCAATACTGAAGTAGACAAAGACTCCGGCGAATGCCAGCAACAAAGCGCATCCCAGTACAAGCAGTGTGCTGGGACGCCATTTGCCGTTCTCGCCGACAGGCTTGAGATCGTCGGCGAGCGCGCTAGCGAATGCCGCCTGGAGATTGCTTTCCGCGTCCCTGCGGTAGAGCGCCCGCATCGCCAGTCGCGTCTCTTCCGCCGTCACATTGCCATGAATGTCCGTACTCATAGCACCGCCTCGACCGCAATGGGTCCGCTTTGGCTGTTGCCAAAATGCAGTTGATAGAGCTGCGGCTGGCTGCCCTGGGAGACGTGAATGGTGACAACGCCGGTGAACTTTCCGCCCGGTGCAACATCGGTAGCTACGGAAGGATCGGCGATGACAACTGGAATACTCGGTCCAAGTGCTGTCTTGAAAGCGGCAAAAGTCTGTGGAGAAATCTGACGATTGCGCAGGCTCACAATGGAAATAGGCTGCTGAGTTGGCTGCGGCTGATATACGTCAGGTGATGTAATACGGAATGGAGCCGTCGATTGATTGGCAATCGTGTAACGGATGTAGAGCGCATCCTTCGAGCGAAAGACCTGCTCCAACGTCACGTTGACACCGCTCACTGCATCCTTGCTCTTCTCACGCACGATGCTCTCGGTTCCCATCAATGCCTGCGTCAGAACGAGCGAAGCAATCTTCTGAATCTCTCGATCGCTTGGCTCTGACTTTTCTGCTTCGTGGTCTGGCTTGTGTTGCGCAGGCGGTGGCGCATTGCGGACAATGACGTTCATCTTGGAAAGATCGCCGGCGGGGTCAATCTCATACGCGATCTGCCGCGATGCTGTCCAGATGAAGAGATTGGTGGATACGCCATCTTTCAGTGGCTTCAAAAACACCTTGTCGTCGTGGCGCTCAATCTGGATCGAATCTGGATCTGCGACCGCGACCGTGACAATGGGTTCGGCGAGATCGATCACCGTGAGGTGATTGAGGGCCGTCTCGATGTGCTGAATCTGGTTAAAGTTGGTGGATTGTGCCGCGGCGCCGATGGCGGCAAGAGCGAGAACTGCTCCCAGGAATAACTTCATAATCTCCTCCCACTCGCCTCCATTTGGGGCGACAGAAGCAACTGCGAAATGAGGCCAAGCACGAATGCTTGAGCCTCATCTCAGCAGGTTAGGAGCGTTCTTTATTGAGGAACGCCCGTGTTTTCGAAGATCAGTGTCCGCTTCCCTTTGTACTGGAAGAGGAAGATCCACTTTTCTCCGTCTGGCCCATCCGGGTTCTCGATCCGTTCAACGAGAAATGCTCGTTGCTGATCGTCGAACCGGACGTAGCCGTTGACCATCTTTGGCAAGCGAACCGGAGCGTTTTTGCCTCCAGTCTGCTCAGCAAAGACATCGACGACCTCCTGGGGAAAGGTCTGGAAGAGCACGGCTCCCGATCCGCGGCCGTTCGAGACGATGGTGTTCATCGCCTGCGCCCATGCACGCCGGTTGTCCTGCTTTCCCTGCGCCCAGTAGTGCATGAACAGGTGCAGGCCACTGAATTGCTCCTTGGCATCCTGTTCAAACTCCCAGAGCGCAGCCTGCGCTTTATTCCGCGCAAGTACAGCCGATCTCCGTTGGTCTTTGTCATCGCCGGTGCGCACGGCTTCCCACAGTGCCTGGGAGTTTCCGTACTCCAGCTTCAGCTGTTCCTCGCGCTCGGTGATCTGAGCAGCGACGTCGCCGTAGATCGCATTGACAAGCTGGCACTCCTCGAACATCTCCTTGGTCACAGTGTGGCCAGAGAAGATGCCGCGGAAGTCTTCGACCGCCATGCGTTCGTTCAGGATGTCGCCCAGTTCCTTACGGAGGACGTTGTAAAGACGGCCGACTTTGTCGGTATCGGCGACGTCGAGATGAAGTGGCAAATCCGACACTCTGCGCTCACGTTTATAGCGGAGCCAAGGCGCCGGAGATACCTCTTTCCGAATATCGCTGATGACCGACTCGTCGATCTCGACCCGATGCTTCAGCGAATCGAGCGCGTTTTGCAACTGCTCGACAAGCTTGTAGGCAAGGTCAGGCCGTCCGGCTGCAAGGCATGAGGTCTTCAGATCGGTGATTGATCCAATCCGATTTCCTCTGGCCTTCATTGCAACCAGATACACGTTCCACCAGGGAGACTTCGCCTTTTTGTGCTTGGTCTTTTCCTGATGAAATCTCTCTCCATGCGCAATCCGTCCAGCAACAAACTTCGGAAACTCGTCGGACGGCATGGCGCAGATGGTATCGAAGTCGAAGTCGCCACCATTCCGCTTCGCCGTCTCCGAATGAAGGATGTAGGTTCCCTCCATGCGAAGCTGACGTTTCAGAATGTAGGCAATCAACGGCTCAGGTAGATTCATCCTGCCCAATGCGCGTGCAAGCATCGGGACAAGTTCCGAGTCCGCAATATGGCGGACGGGCAGCAGATCCTCCTGCATCCGTATTGGATAACGGATGCAAAGACTTTGCTCGGCCGTGACGCTTGTGATGGCGGTGCCTTCCGGTATCCAGTCCGAGGCAGCGAGTATCTTGCCCTCGTGCTCGACCAAGATGCCATCATCTGCCAGAGCAAATGCCGGCAACTTGAAACCGCCACTCGTCAATGTGCGGAATGCCCAGCGTGCGAGCTTGCGGTTGATCTGGTTCGACACGTAGGGAAACCGAATACTATTTCCACTTTTGTCTGCCAGGAGAACTGCTTCCGCCGGCTCCCACTCTTCTGAGGGTGAATTGCTTCCGCCTTCCAGAGCCTCAGGATCGAAGCTCATGTCGAACGTAGCGTCTTCTTCCGACTTGCCAAGAACTCGCAGCAAGCCTTCATAGTCGCCATCGTCCCAGGCCTTCCTCACCTTGCGAACTTCCTCAATCGCGCGAGGCGTGATCTCAAGTTGAAGGGCCTCATTCGAAGCGTGCTCAACCAGCGTGTAACTCGATCCATATTCGGTGACGCGAGACCATTGTTTGATCCCGAGCACCGCTGGACCTGTGTACAGACGACCGGAAGTCCCGATCTGAGGAAGAAAACGGCTTCCTCCCTTGAGATTGGGTTTGCAGGCGCTTTCGGGCAAAATGCAATCGACCGCAAGCCTGTCGGCTACACGATCGCTCATCGCCTTCAATGCACCCTTTGCCTGCTTCGGTTCGCGCGCATCGAATGCCAATCGAAATTGGCAGAAGCGATCCGGCGATAGATGGAGTTTGCGATAGAGCGACTCCCGTATCCAACCGCGGCAATCGTTGGTGCCCAGGACGTGATCCTCGACAACAACAATGCGGAAGTTCGGTTGCTCCATCACAAGTTTGCAGTCGGAGATCAGGATCGAGAAGTACACGATCGCTGCCTCCGGCCAATGCTGAAAACGCTCAGCAATCGGCTTTGCATGCGGCTGATCAACGAAGTAGAACTTGCCGTCCTTCGCCGAACCGCTTGCACCTACCAGTTTGTACTCCACTCCACCAAAAGAGAGCTGGGCCATGCGGTTTTCCACCACCGATTGCTCGTATGGTGTCAATTCCGCCGGTACACTCACGCGCGCTACTCTGATGCCGGGATAGAGTTGCGCGAGGAGTTTTCCCTCGAGCGTATCCTTCCGGCCCAGTTTGCTGGCCTTGCGGGTCACTTCTCCAGTCACATCGATCTTCAGCTCAAGAATGAGCTTCGATTCGCCTGTCGTGTTGTGTGGCCTTGTCGCTGTCATGTTTTCTCCTCACTTGTCTGGCGCGCCAGTTGAGTGCCAATCGAGTGACTGAGAGGTTGAACTAACCCTGTCTGTCATTCCCCGTCGCCTGGTTGCCCGTGTCAGTGGTGAATGTTGACCGAACCCAAGTTTCAGGAATGAAAACCGGGTCAGCATGGAATTCCTCATCGCAGATGCGTTGAGGGTTCAAGAGAGGTTGACAGTGACCTTGATTGAAGGTGTATCTCCTCTTTGAAACTCGTTGCTGACCTCAGATGCCCGCTACTTTTCGAGCGGACGTTTTACCAAAATCGGATTGCCTCCCTGGACCTCTGCTTCCGCGCGGAAAGCTGTGACAACATAGATCACGCCGCCCTTCGACCGAAAGGCTTTGATCAACGCGTCGCTTTCGCTCTGTGCTTCTTCGCCAAGTTCCGGCTTTGCCGGCGTCGATCCATCCTTGGCCAGGAAGTACCGAGCAACCTCTTCCGACGCACGCGGCTTACGCGGACGCTTCGGCGTTGCAGTGTTTGCCAACTGCTGCCGGTCGCCCTGCGGACGATCTGGCGTCAACTTTGCAACTGTTGGTTCCATCTCGCTCCTCCGTTACTCCTGTCCTACTACACGGTCAGGCGCGGCAAGTATGCGGTCACGCCGCTCGCCATCAATTGGTCGCTCACTGTACTCGGCAATCCAAAGTCCGTCTGGGTTCACGTCGGTCCTGCGGTCGGCGATCAGGCGAATCCGATACTCATTGACGAAGTGGTCCGTAACCTCCGAGCCGTTTGAAACGTGGTGTACGTCCTTGACTCCGTATATGAGAAAGGTCAGCGGCTCTCCAGGCTCCGTGTCGATCTCGCGCAGATGAAAGACAGACTGGATCTGGTCATCATCGACTTTCCCGCGCGTGTTGTCGTCGGCCATTGCCTTCATGGTGTAGCTGCGCAAATTGCGCGTCATCATGTTGAGGCTTGCGGCCCAACGTTCATCGACATTGGAAGGCGCGTAATTGAGATAGCCATCAAGAAACCGCTTGACGAATGCCTGGTCGAGAAAAGCATCTGTCCCAGTACTCGCGGACGCTACGCCGCCCTTTGTTGGTTGGCCGACAACCACCGCCTCGCCATTCGCACCGATGCGTATCACCGTGGGAGGTTGTAGGCGAACGAAGACCGCAAGCCCTAGTGCAACCAGAGCCACTGGAATCGTCAGGAACGCCAACAGCCACGCCCGATTTGCGTTTGCCGTCAGCGCTCCATCCACCTCGAAATACTTGGGGCGTACATTGAGTTCATTCGCTTGCGTAACGGTCTTTGCATTTGCCATCGTTGCTCTCCTCTCGAAGACTCACTCAGTCACTTGCTTTTCCAGCGTTGTCGATTGCATTTCTTCCGGTTACAACGGCCTTCGTAGCCACTCTCGCCGCATGATAGGCGCCCCATGTCGCGATCCCATCCCGGCGTGGATGTGGAGCGTACGAACTCCAGGCCCATGGATTTCCACGATTCACACTCGCGAATGTTGGGGCAGCCGAACCCGACTTGGAGCCGGAACCGGAACCGCGAGCTGGAACAGAACTCTGCTGTTCGCCCGCGCTGTCCTTTCCCGCGCTGACGAGTTCATCTTCCCCGGCAGCACTCTGTATGGAACTGCGGATATGATCCGCATGACCCGCAGCGGTAGGTGAACCACCATTCATCTGCACAGTGCCATCTGCAACTGCGGATGTGTTACTTCCTTTCGTGTCTGCCGCAGGTTGGTTGCCTGCCGTCGAAGAAGAATCTCCCGTATTGATTCCTCTTTGGCCAGGTGTCGGCTGATTGCCAGTGCCTGTCCCTCCCGTATGCTTTGCGTTCGCACCGGCCGCTGCGGCGCTATTTGTCGCATTGCCGGAGGCGCCCGTTGAACTCCCAGCACCGGCTGCTGCCGCGCCAACCGCGGCGCCCTCGATTGCCGCCGTGCCAGCGGTAATGGCCGTAACGGCTGCGCCAATCAGCGCGCCAGCTGTTGAGCCAACATCGCCCGATACAATTCGCTTCGCCATGAATGGAATCACAGCAATGGCCAGCGAGAAGATAATGCTCGCGAAACCAATCAGGACCGATCCTTCCAGGCTGCCAAGGCCGCCCAAAAAACTGTTCTGGCTGAGCATCTGGCCAACCTGGCCCATCTGTATCGCACTTAGCAGAGCGCCGAAGCCGCCATAGAGAATCGGCCATGCATTCCAGATGAAGACGTTCTCGACATAAGCCTTGGCGATGCGGTTGGTCGCTCCCAGCGGCATCAGCGAGATCACCAGCGGTCCGAAGATGTACAAGATGCTCCCGTAGAGGATGTAGAAGAATCCGAAGATCACGATCACCAGCGGATAGAGAAGATAAGCAACCAGAATGAGAACGGCGTCGATCAACCCAGCAGCAGAGCCAGTTACCAAACCCCACAGATTCTGAAAGCCAATCTGGCTGAACTGCGTCTGGATGTCGGACCTCCAGTTATCCAGCAGGTTGAGGCCCCCTGAAGCATTGCTTATCCAGTTGCCTGCGTTCACAAAGCCTTGGTTGACCGTCGTAAAAACAGCGTGGTAGTTCATCACCACCACCGCCGTTGCAACATACTTGATGAGGTTTGCTCCCAGTCCACGCACATCGCCGCCGTGGAGCGCGGACTGGTAGACCTGCCAGAGAAATCCGACCACAAGAATGACGTAGCCCACGTTCTGCATCCCTGACGTGATGCTGGTAGAGTCGATCCCTGAGACAGCTTGGGTCAGGAATTGCTCAAAGAGATTCAGTTGCGAAGAATAGATCAACGCAAGCGAGGTCACGCCGGGATGGAGGACTGAAAGCATCATCGAAATCACCTGTTCGTCAGAACGCCATTGATGAGGCTATTGCTGTTTGTCGAGTCTGTTGCCGCGAGCTTCGACAACTTGCTCTGGTTCGCAATGTCGATGCCGCGCGTGCGCATCAACTCAGCCAGAGCCGACTGTGTGTACGCATTTGCCCGAACCACCCAGACATCCGCCTCCGCTTCCAGAATCGGAGCGCTCCCCGGAGCAGCCGCGGAGATCTGCTGGCCCATCTTGTCCGCCTCAGCCAGTTCCGCATCGGCCAGGGCGTCGATCTGAATGGCGCGCTTCATCGCGTCCTGCGCCTGCGCGTCTGTCATGTCGGTCATGTTGCGAATCTGCAACGAGGCGGCATTCTGCGCCATCACCACGCCATAAACGTTCTGAAACTGGGGCGAAACCGTAGAGAGATTCCCTGCATTGCGAGAGAGCAGAATCGATTCCAGGTTCTGAGACTGTGGTAGCGTTGCGCTCGATACATTGCCCTTGAAAAGATTGCCCACCTGGCTGAACTGGCTTTCAAACTGCGTGACGGAGTTCCGGGCCTGATTAATTGCGGCGATTGGGTAAATGACTTCCTGCTCATACTTGGCGATGGTCTGCTGTGCCTGGTTGATCGTCTTGAGCGGCGCTGCCACATAGGTGCTCATCAGCGACTCCACCTTCGACAACGCCGTCATGATCGCTGCAATGTCGATCCCGAACTGCCCATTGGCGCGCCCAGGGAGAAGCATCAGGGCAACCACCGCCAGAGCGACCGCCTTCCAAACCGTTGGCCGCCACCATGGATGATCCTTGGGTTGATCGGCCTCAATAGCCGGCGCCATCCGCACTGCTTCAGCGGCGGTTGGCTCTCTGCGGCGCCAGAAGAAAGGCTTCCGCAACTTGTTCGTCTTGTTGTTCATGTCTGGCATCGAGATTCCTCCTTACCGGCTCAGCGTGCCGGTGATAAGACTGTTGATTGCGCCAGTAGCTGTGGATTTCCGCTTCACCAACACATTGTCATGAGCGATGCGGCCCGCCTCCTGACGGAGTTCCGCAGCGAGCATCTTCTGCATGAATGCCTGGCAACGAAGATTTGCGACCTGTGCCTGTGCGGTGATGAACGGCGCGGAGCCTGGAGTGCTCAACGCAACCTGATTCTCCATCTGGTTCGCGGTCGCAAGAATCACGTCCTGGCCCTGATCAGCAATGAGTGTCGTCTTCAAACTCTGCTGGCCCAGTGCGTCGTCGATGTCCATCATCACCCGGTCCTGTGGAGAGGCCGCATTCACCGGCGGAACTGTCCCGTAGTTCGCCGCGAAACTGGCCTGAAGCGCGGGAATCTGAGCCGACTGCCGGCTGTGCAGAATCGTCTCCAGTTGCTGTGGGCTGGCCAGTGTCGCACTGGGCGATTTCAACGTGAAGACCTGCGTCATGAAACCGCGATAGCTGTTGATCGAATTCGAGACGAAGCCTCGTGCCTGGTTTACCAGTGCCAGCGGCCACACGATTTGCTGGTGCAACTGCTGCATCTCCTGCGTCAATGCGTTGATTTGGCTGAGCGCACCCCCCATATCGTTTTGAATGGTGCCGAAGAGTTCGCCGAAGATGTCGAAGATGCCGGCATGGGCACGCGATGGAATCATCACCGCCATTGCCAGTGCCAAGGTTGTTGGGGCCAGCCACTGCCAGCGTCCGCGCTTCCGCGTCGCCTTACGCTCCGACTGATAGGGCACACCATTCAGCAAAGAGTCGTCCTGTGATTCACGATTTGAGTTGTTCATTGTGTCGCTACCTCCTGAACTTCTCCCGATAACTCCTCTCGCAGTGGAGCCAACTCCGCCAATCCGCGCGGATACAGTTCGGCAAGCGACTCATAGGCCGCAATCAGCGAAATGCCAGCACGCCTCGCTAGCCACCACTTGCGATAGATCCGCTCACGGGGATATGTTGTGGTAATCCAGTAATCAACCGGGCTTGGCACAACTCTAATTGCGTGCGTGGATTCGGCCTTCTCGCCGATGGCGATCAGAAACTCCGCACTGTGGCCCTTCTTCGGATGGGCAAAGGTTTTGATCTGGTTGAGCGCCGTCTCGTTCAGGTGAACGTGTTCTCTGAGCGCCCGCATATCGCCCGGCTGCTTGCCGATGATCTTCGTCGTGGCATTCTTGACGATGCCCGCGCCGTGCTCGTTCGGCTTGTCGGGTGTCCCAACGAAGTCCTCCGGTGTCTGGCTGATCCCCCAGACGCTGGCATTGCGCTTGCGGGCAGTACGGAAGAGTTGCACGACAACACTGGCCAGGATCGGCGACTCCAGAAGAGCCCAACACTCATCGAGCAGCACGATGCTTGGCTGCCCGGTCGCGCCCGATGCCCGGTGAGTGGCCGTATGGGCAATCAACAGGCTCATCGCCCGTTCCAGCCGCGGGTCATCCTTCAGCTTCTCGACATTGAAGTAGAGCCATGGATTATCGAGTTGAATCGTTGTCGGCCGGTCGAAGAGCTTGGCATACGGCCCTTCATCTACCCACGCGCGCAACTTGGTCGAGGCCATCTGCGCCATGGCGTTAATCTTCTGGTTCCGGTCCCGGTCCTGCCAGTGCGCCAACTCCGCTGCCAAGTCCCCAAACAGCGGAATTGGATTCGAGCTTTTGGCGCTGCACCGCTTGTAGGTGGCGGCAATCGCTTCGAGCAGCACACTGTCCAACAAATCAATATCGAGATCGGGCGGCGTATTCTCGCCCAGCATGTGCCGCGTCAAGTTCTTCAAGAACGAAAGCTGATCGTTCGATGGCTTGTCCTCATTCTTTGGAAGATCCCAGGGATTGATCGTCTGGTCGCTATCGAGCGACATCTGAATCATCTCGCCGCCCATCAACTCAACTAGCGGCTGATAAGAATCTCCACGTTCCAGAATCGAGATCAAAGCATTCGCGCGGGCCGCCATCAGGAGCATCTGTTGCGCGGCCAGCGTCTTGCCTCCGCCACTTTTCGCCATCAGCAAGCCATTCGCATCCGATAGATCGGGATCGAACATCGAATACGGAATCAGTTGCCGATAAGGCGTCTCGAAGAGAATCAGGGGACTCTTGCGTGTGCCGGTCCAGGGCATCTCGACGGGGACGAGGTCAGCGGCGTTCGGGGTGAGCATGTCCTGCTCGCGCTTGTCGCTCTCTCCCATTCCTGGCAACGTTCCGATAAAGAGGCGGCGCTTGGCGATGGTCTCGACGACGGCCTTGGCGCCGTTCATGTGTGTGAAGGCGTTCAATACTTCCTGTGTGCGGTTGGCCAGATCACGCTCCGCCCGTTCGAGATCCCCGAATGTCACCGCCGGCTGAGAGGTACGCACCACAACCGACAGGCTCAGCTTCGCGGTCTTCAGCGAACTCGAAATGATGTCCCGCTGCACCTGCATCAACTGAGCCTGCGCAACCTCGGCTTCTGGGTTCGATTTGAAGTTTCCGTTCGCGTCCTTCTGCGCGGCAATCATCTTCTGCAGGCGTTTCTTGTATCCCTTGAGAACTTTCACCTGATCGGGAACAAACACTTGCGCGCTGATGACTACGGGGAATCCCAATGTCGAGAAGCGTTGCAGCACACCCGGAAACGTCGCGTCAGGCAACTCCTTGAGGCTCACTACTGAATAGAGATACCCATCGACGTTCAGGTAGGATTCCGTTTCGTTCAGAATGCTGGCCTCAGTCGCCTGCTCGCGCGCGGAGCGATACTGGATCAGATCCTCGCCTGGATAGTAAGGGCGGCGATCGCGCCGCGTCGGGTGCTGCGCATATTTCAGTTCCTCGAAGAGTTCCTGCGTCGAAAGCCGGCGAGGCGAAAGATTCGCCGTCTCCATCGAGCTTTCGATACCTCGCAGAATTGATTCGAGTTCGGCGAGATAGATATCGTGCTCCTTGCGAGTCCGCTGGATCGCCTTCTTCTGGCTGAGCGTGAAGCCGCCAAGCCGCCGGTTCTGCTGCGCTGAATGGTAGAGCTTGGCATGAATGCGCGGGTCCCAGATGAAGTACACATGAAGCCGGTTCTCGAAGTAGAATCCGCTCTGCTCCTTGAGCTTCCACATCTTGAGCCGATGCGCATCGAGCGCCATGACCTCTGATTTGTGAGTGCGCTGCTGATTCACATAGTCATCGAACAGGAAACCCAGATGCTCGGAGATCTCGTAGCGGAATTGAATCCTCATGCTTACGTCGGGTACGCCACGGATCAACGCCTCAAGCATCGACTTTGCCTGATTCCTGTCCTCATCCGTGGCGAAGTAGGAGAGCACACCCTTCAACTCATAGCCAGCAACAAAGGCGCCATTCGTGCGCACCATGATGTTGTCGCCCTGCGGC
>Ga0224526_1000028_pt1 | contig 78122 bp, 70 predicted proteins | sample CBST25metaG_FD_179878 | JGI IMG/M metagenome (GOLD analysis project Ga0224526, IMG submission 179878) | Peat soil microbial communities from Stordalen Mire, Sweden - C.B.S.T-25 | ecosystem: Environmental > Terrestrial > Soil > Wetlands > Peat | place: Sweden: Norrbotten County, Stordalen Mire...
GGTTAAATAGCTGAACATCGCCGCCTGCTTCTGATCGCCTCCACGCATACTAACTTGATAAATCAAGTCCCAGTAAAAAGCTGTGAACAACATCAGACAATGAGTCTTTCCGCAGCCTGTTTAGCCCAACCCGATCTTGTCCCTCTGTCGGCACAACTGATGTCATGGCCTGACACATTTTACAGTCGCAATGGAATTTCGCAAGAGGCTCAACCGCTCTTCACTCCACCGTCAGCACCAGCTTGCCGAAGTGCGAGGCTGACTCCATGCGGGCCAGAACTTCGCGGGCCTGGGTCCAGGGGAAACTCTCCGTGACAGGGCGCAGCGCGGCCAGGGAAATAGCCTTGTTCATCTCCTCGAAATCCACGCGCGAGCCTACGTAGATGCCCTGAATGCGCGCCTGTTTGTGGAGGATGAGGGGCAGAGGCAGCGGGTCGGTCGGCCCGGCAAGCACGCCGATCTGAGCGATGACGCCGCCCATGCGAATGGCGCCGAGGGAGCGGGGCAGCGTGCCCACGCCGCCCACTTCGACCACCAGGTCAACGCCTTCGCTGCCGGTCTGGTCCATCGCCCAGCGTTCCCAGGCGGGGGTTTCGCGGTAGTTGAGGGCAGCGTCCAGGCCGAGTGAGCGGGCGCGTTCCAATTTTTCGTTGCTGCTGGAGATGCCCAGCACACGAGCGCCCATCAGCTTGGCCAATTGCAGAGCAAAGATGGAGACCCCGCCAGTGCCCAGAATCAGAACCGTTGCTCCCGGCTTCAAATTGCCGGCGGTGAGCGCATTCCACGCGGTGACGGCGGCGCAGGGCAGTGCTGCGGCCTCCACAAAGCTGAGGTGCGCAGGCAGCGCGACCAAACCGGTCTCGTTGAGGCATCGGAACTCGGTGAGCATACCGTCGATGTCGCCACCCAGCGCGCCTTTCACCTTGGCTGGGGTGGGCAGGCCGTCGAGCCAGTTCTGCATGAACGCGCCGGCCACGCGGTCACCGGGTTTCCATTGCGTCACGCCCTCGCCAACAGCGGCAACTTCACCCGCGCCATCCGAGCAGGGAATGCGCGGCAGCTTCATTTTTGGGTTGTAGAACCCCTTGACCATCAGCAGATCGCGATAGTTGATGGAAACAGCATGAATGCGAACCAGCACTTCGCCGGGTCCTGGCTGGGGCTCGGGGCGCTCGACAAACTCCAAAGAATCAACGCCAAACGACGAAATCTGCCAAGTGTGCATAGGAAATCCTCCAGCGTTCTCAAGTGGGCCGCGCCACCAAGCGGGACGCGGGGCGCTCAGCGTCCCATAGAATAGAAGATATGGCTCGTGGATGGGAAAGTAAATCCGTGGAGGAGCAGATGGCAAGTGCTGTACAAGAACCCCTGGTTGCACCCGACAACGGCTTTGTGAGTGAAGAGACCAAGCGCCTGGCCGAACAGGTGCGCACCGATCGAGCGCGAGAGATTCAGGCGCTCAATTTACAACGCGAGAACATTCTCTCGCAAAGGACATCAAACCCAGCGCGGCGCACTGCTTTGGAAGCCGCTCTGGCCCAGATAGAAAAGCAAATTGCGAATTTTGCCTGAGATGGCCTGAGGTTTGCGGACTTTTCCCCGTTCGCAGCGACTGTCTTTCCCTGCTGGCCGCTCTACCCCTCGCGGTGAAAGAGCAGGGCATTGGCCTGTTGCACCGGGGTCAGCACCACGCGAGCAATGTTCACGTGCTCGGGCCGGTTCACGGCCCAGACGATCACATCGGCAATATCTTCCGCCATCAGCGGCTTCACGCCCTTGTAGACCTTTGCTGCCCGCTCGGCATCGCCGTGGAAGCGCACCAGACTGAAGTCGGTTTCCACCATGCCAGGGTCCACGCTGGTGACGCGAATCGGCGTTCCCAGCACGTCTTCGCGCAGGCCGTCGTTGATAGCTCGCTCGGCTGCCTTGCTGGCGCAGTAAACCGCTCCGTTGGGATAGGTCATCTCGCCCGCCACCGATCCCAGGTTGACCACGTGGCCGCGTCCCCGCTCCACCAATCCCGGCACCACGGCGCGGGTGACGTAAAGCAGCCCTTTCACGTTGGTGTCAATCATCTCGTCCCAGTCATCGATCTTTCCCTGGTAGAGCTTTTCCAGGCCGCGGCTGAGGCCGGCGTTATTGACCAGCACGTCGATAGCAGCCCATTCAGCGGGCAGCGCGCCGATGGCCTTTGCGACGGCGCTGCGGTCGCGCACATCGAGGCTGAAAGTGTGAACGGCTTCGGCGCCACGCTGGAGGGCGGCGGCAGCTACATCAGCCAGTTTCTCAGCGCGGCGAGCGGCGAGCAGCAGGCGCGCCCCCTCGGCGGCGAAAGCCAGCGCAGTGGCCGCGCCAATGCCGGCCGAGGCCCCGGTAACAAAAACGATCTTTCCCTTGAGACTCATGGCTCTATCTTAACCACCCGCGGCCATGGATGTTATTGATCCGGCAATTAAATGCCAACAATGTTTGGGTGCCCCACCCTCGCCACGTCTTTGTTTTTGTGGCTAGGGTGGGATAGTACGAAGACAGTATTTATTTGCCGGACGTAAAACCAATTGCGGCCATGGATGTTAAACGCGAATATGCTGCGCCAATTCCGAACTGGCGTCCGTTCCCTCAATTTCCAATCACCAGCACTTGAAAACTTCCCTTCGCCGACTGCGTTTCAAGCGTGCCGATACTCCCCGGTTGATCCAGCTTCACTCCCAGAAGATCGGTAACAAGATAGACTTGGCCCGTCGCTGGATTCACCGCCAGGGTCCGGGCCCGTTGGCGAGTGGCGAGGTTCTGAATCTCAGCGTAAGTATCGGTGACATCCTGGCGAATGACCGTCAGGGTTCCCTGCGCCCCTCCGTTGGCGGTATAGATCATCCCCCGGCCCGCGTCGTAGCCGATGGCTTCCGTGCCGGGGCCGATGGGCAGCGTTGTCACCTGCTCGCCCGTGTCGCCATTCAGCACCAGCATCTTCATATTTCCGCAGGCGGCAAAAAGCCTGGTATGGGCGCCATCGACGGCCAGAGCGCTGAGTTCGCGGCAATCAGGCCCAACAGCAAAGAAGCTCATGCGGTTCTCGGCGGAGTTGGGCAGACGCGACTCGTGGCTCCAATCCAGCACTGGCGGCGCAGCATCCTCCGTTGCGGGACTAGGTGGCGCGGGGTTAGCCGAGACAGAGCTATGTCGGCCTGTCGCGGGCTTTCTCGCTGTCGTCTGTGTGCCTGCTTTCTGTGCGGCTGGCGTCTGTGCGGTAGCGGTTCTAGCGGCCGGACTGCCGAGCAGCGCCGCAATTGACTGCGCATCGAGCCGGGCAATCTGATTACGGCTTTCAATGTTGAAGAAGACCTGCCCACGGCTATCGGCCTCGGCAAACCCGAGCCTGCCAGGCATCAGGATGACGCCCAGCTTCTGCCGCGTCTCCGCATCGATCACCGTGATCGAAGACTTGATCTGCTCGTCGGCCGCCGTTCCTGCGGAAGGATTGGCGCAGACTGCGAAGAGCAGCCTGTTCTGCGGTTCATAAACGAGGGCGCGCGGCGCTGGGCCGGTGGAGATGGTAGCCACGACGGCGAGCGTGCGCCGGTCAAAGACCTTCACCTGGCCGGCCGGTCCATCGCTGATGTAGCCAAACTGGCCGGTGTCGTCGAGAGCAATGGCGTGAGCCTCGCGCAGGCCGGAGATCACCCCGGCCACTTGCCCCGTCTCCACGTCCACCACCTGCACCTGAGCGCCGTGGGCGATATAGAGACGCTGGGCCGCAGGGTCCATCGTCATATAGTCCCAGTTGCCCACGCCGCCGATGATCCACGTCTTCTTGATGGCGAAAGGGCTGCCCGGCAGTTCGGTGGCCGCGGGCGGCTGCTGCGCCGGCAAAGCGGCACAACCCAGCAGGTAAAGGGCAAGCAATCTCTTCATCGCGGACGGCTCCTGATGAGTAGATGCAAAACTGACGGCCAGCGCTCGTCATTTTTTCAGTTCATGGATGCTTTTAGTTTCTCAAGAGGGCGTTGCCGAAAGACTCTGACTTTATCGGGCACCAGCTCGATATTTTGGGCTAGATTTGCAATTCACCGGATCGATCTATCTCAGCCGTCATGGATGTATTCACTAAACGGACGCTGACGAACTGGCGACAACTCAGTCGGAACAATCTTGGCACCTTCCATAAGACGGCATCAATAGGCTCAACCAATGGACGGATTTGGACTTATCTCGAATGATGCTTTTAAGTTCGCTCTAATTGAAATAAACTCAATGTGTTCTCCGAAAGGCATGGCTTAATGGAACAGGAAAGTTTAGATGGCACGCATGTTTATCGCCCATCGAAGAAGGCGAGGATATTCTTCGTCATCGTTGGCTGTTTCCAGTTACTTCTGAGTGTATGGCTCCTTTCGATTGCGCTACCTGAGTGGTTGAAGGCTTTTAGTAGCAGTGCTTCAGGCAGCGACCGTCTGGCTGCCTCCTTTCCAATAGTCTTGGCTTGCTTTCTGGCGATGAGCGGCATTTTGAGCATCAGAATTTACTGGAAGCGTATTCTGAGGCTCACGGCGGACACGGTTGAAGTGGAGTTTATGTATGGCTTGAGGAGTTTGAACTATAAGACGATCCTGGGGAGACGCTCAAAGGCAACCCAATATGGTCGTTGCACTGTGCTTGTTCCCAATGATAAGCGTCTGCGAAAAATGGTGATCAAAGAGGGCTTCATCGTCGATGACTTTTACAGAAACTGGCTTACGACCATTCCTGATCTTGATGCATAGATAAGGCAAAGCGCTGAGCGGAAGGCAAGTTGCATTGGCGGGGGGCTGAAGCAGGTGATAGGTGAGCATCGTCGGAATATGATCGAATAACCGGCTGCCCGACAGCCACCATTTCATCAACATTTTCTCCCCCTTCAATTCTGCGGCTAGAGGATCTGCCCCTCACTTTTCAAGCTGTTTTTCCTGCGGCGTAGCGTCCTGGCCTTCGTGAAAGTTTTTCGGCGTCGCGCTGAGCTGCTTGTAGCCTGCGTACTTGATTGTGTCGCGGATATGCACGTTCTGAGGCATGAAACCGCGACCGCCGGTGAAGTGCAACGTGCCTTCAGCGCGCGCGTAGGCGGGAAACCAGTAGTGGCCGTCAACCGGCTGGCGCCAAGCCATGAGAGGCGGATCGAGATCCTTTTTACGCGCGACGCTGGAAACCATGCGGCCCTGAGTCACGACAATTTGCAGTCCGGTCGTCGCCGCCCAGATGCGTCCACTGAAGTAGCGCAGCTTCTTTTCTAAAACTTTAGGCGTCACGTTGAAGACGTAGCAATCCATCTCGTCCACCTTCTGCCGGCCCGCGTAAGTCAGGTTGTATTGGCCGAGCTGCGCTGCGGTGAGAACGAAAAAATTGCTGCTTTGAATGTTCTCCAAGTCGGAGGGCGACATTGTCACTCGCTGCAAAGTATTCTGCGGCGCGTAGACCGTCTTCTCCGTGCGTTTGCCGGTGGCGTCGAAGCTCACATCGTCCACTTGATAGTATTCGCCGTCCACATGGTCGTCTTCGTCGATGGTTTGCACGCGGGCGGAGCGCTGGTAAGTGAAGTGGCTCAGCGCCTGCTGAAACTCGGTCTCCTTTGCGGCAAATTGGCGGATGATTTCTTCCGGCGCGAGGGGAGGCGCAGAGGTATCCATGACGCCGAAGCCTCCGTCCTGCGGCATAGGCGTAAAGCTATTCTCATTTTGCGCCGCAGCGGTCAGAGCCAGTCCAGCCACGAGCAATGCAAGACCCCATCGATTGCGCATGGTTTGACTTTCCTCCGCGCCTCAATCCCTCAGGGGTTAAAACCCCATGCGTTTAATGCCCTTTTCGGCACGACTGAAGTCGTGCCCTGACACAAAGCGAGTCTTTGAAACGCGCTCTAGCAAATGCGCGGCAACTGCTCGCCGATCTGGGTGGGAATGACGCGGTTGGCGCCCATGGCTGTGCGGGCCACGAGCATTCGCTTGTGTTCGGCTGTGACGCGGCCAATGCGTGCGGCGTCCTTGCCCAGTGGATGCGCGCGCAGGATGGCAAGAATCTTTTCGGCTGCCTCGGGCGCGACAAAGAAGACCGCCTTGCCCTCGTTGGCCACATAGACCGGATCGAGGCCGAGCAACTCGCAGGCCGATTGCACCTGGGGCCGCACTGGTAGGCTTGGCTCGTCGATTTCGATGCCTACACCGGAGGACTGCGCGATTTCGTTAAGCGTGGAAGCGAGGCCGCCGCGCGTGGGGTCGCGCATGGTGTGAACCGCCGTGCCCACAGCCGCCAGCACCTCGGCAATCATCCCGTTCAGCGCGGCGCAATCGGAGCGAATCTGGCTCTCGAACTCCAACCCTTCGCGCACGCTCATGATGGCCATGCCGTGGTCGCCGATGGTGCCGGAAACCAAGATTTCATCGCCCGGCTGCGCGCGATGGGGGCCGACCGAGATTCCAGGCCGCAGCAGGCCCACGCCTGCAGTATTGATGTAGCAGCCGTCGCCGTGTCCGTGCTCGACGACCTTGGTGTCGCCGGTAACAATCTTCACGCCCGCCGTGATCGCGGCCCGCGCCATATTGTCGACAATCGCCGCCAGTTGGGCCAGCGGAAAGCCTTCTTCCAGAATGAAACTGGCGCTCAGAAACTTGGGCTCGGCTCCGGAGACGGCCAGATCGTTTACCGTGCCGTTTACCGCAAGCTCGCCGATGGACCCGCCGGGAAAGAACAACGGCTGCACAACGAAGGAATCGGTGCTCATGGCCAGCTTGCCGCCGCCGAGATCCAGCACTGCGGCGTCGCCCAAGTTTTCCAGCTCGGGATTGCGAAAGGCAGGCAGAAACAGATGCTCGACCAGTTCATTGCCCAGCTTGCCGCCGCCGCCGTGGCCCATCACGATGGTTGGGTAATCCGCGAGCGGCAGCGGGCAGGACCAGTTGGAAAGATCGGGCGCGGAGTGTTTATCCATTTATCACCTCTGACGATAATTTTAGTTTTCCGGATCCCTCTGGTAATTACATCCCTCCTTATGAACATAATCATAAAAACGAATATTCTTTTCTTCGAAGGAAAATACAACAGACTTGTTCTTATCAAAATCATGCGGCAAGGCTTGAGACGGCCAGACCTTACCATCGAAGAAAACTACGACTTCTCGCTTCGATGCTTTCCGACCTAACCACCTTTTCGAGTTTTCCCCCAAGCCCCATAGAATTTCGTTCATTTTGGATTTTGTACCTACACATAGGTAAATGTCATGGGTCATTCCGATACCCCCTTTACCATATCTAGGGAAACACTGGTTTGTTTCCATGACGTTCTTCTCATCCGCGGTCACAAAATCAGGTAATTCGGCCTTCCGGCAACCAACGAATGTACTCGACAGCACGGTTGCCAGAACAATGCAGCTCAGAATTCTCATTGTGCTTCTCCAAAAAACTTATCATTTGGACAATGTTGATCCCGCCCCAGCCAACTCCTCGGTCGACAAGAACCTTCCGTAGTTGTAGTAAGCAGCGCAGGCTCCTTCGCTTGAAACCATGGTGGCGCCCAGCGGATGACGCGGCGTACATTCCTTGCCGAAGGCGGGGCATTGGGCCGGCTTGATGACTCCGCGCAGCACATCTCCAGAGTGACAGAGCGGCGACTCCTCAGTGTGAATGCCGGAAATATGGAAGCGTTCCTCGGCGTCGAAGTCGCGATAATCCGCGCTCAGACGCCATCCGCTTTTGGGGATCATGCCAATGCCGCGCCAGGCCCGGTCAGTGACCTCGAAGACCTCAGCCAGCAGTTTTTGCGCGGGGCGGTTGCCCTCGAAGGTGACGATGCGCTCGTAGGCGTTTTCAACTTCGTGACGGCCAGCCTCGAGTTGAATCACGGTGCGGCGAATGCCATCGAGCAAATCAAGCGGCTCGAAGCCGGTGACCACCATCGGAACTTTATACTTTGCGGCCAGCGGCGGATACTCCCAGTAGCCCATCACGCTGCAAACGTGGCCCGCCAACAGAAACCCCTGCACGGTGTTTCCCGGCGAATCGAGAATGGCCGAAATCGCCGGCGGGACCAGAACGTGCGAAACCAGCAGCGAAAAATTCTTGATGCCGCGCCGCTTGGCCACGGCTACGCTCATCGCATTGGCCGGGGCCGTGGTCTCAAAGCCCACGCCGAAAAAGACTATCTGCTTGCCGGGATTCTTGACGGCCAGTTCGACCGCATCCAATGGTGAGTAGACCACGCGCACATCGCCGCCCGCGCCCTTCACCTGAAATAGATCGCCCTCGGTGCCGGGAACGCGCAACATATCGCCGAAGGAGCAGAAGATCACGTCCGGCTGCGCGGCGATGGCCAACGCCTTGTCGATCAGCTCAAGCGGCGTGACGCAGACCGGGCAGCCGGGGCCGTGGATCATTTCGATCCCGGCCGGTAGCATCTGGTCGATGCCGTTTTTGATGATGGAGTGGGTCTGGCCGCCGCAGACCTCCATAATCTTCCACGGGCGCGTGGCCACCGAGTGAATCTCGCGCGCCATGCGCTGCGCGATCTCGCCATTGCGGAACTCGGTCAGGTACTTCACTGAATTGGGGAACTCCTGTAAGGAAAAACACTTAAGGAAAAAACACTGGGTGGGAAACCACAAATCTCCGCACGCCATCTTCTGCGGGTTTCCCATCTTTTGCGCCTATTTTTGGCTCTAAAGTGGGAAACCACAAACTTCAATCGGCCGTCTTTTGGGTTTCCACCGAGCAACTTCGAACCGGGGCCCCCAGCGACAGGTCTTCGCCGTTGGGGTGGCAATCCGGGCACGAAGATTGCGGCGCCACGGCAGCCCGCGCAAAGGCCTCTTCTTCGCTCTCCAGTTCCTGGTCAAGCACGCCCATGGCGCGGAAGTCTTCCAGCGTTTGCAGGGCCGTTTCCTCATCGATTTTGGAGAGCGCAAAGCCAACGTGGACAATGGTATAGTCGCCGACCACGACCTCCGGCACATAGTCCAGGCAAACCTTCTTGCGTATGCCGCCGAAGTCCACCCAACCCACGCGAAGACCGCCCTCGGTGAGAATCTCTTCCACTTTTCCTGGAATTGCTAGACACATAGTTCCTACGTTATACCGCCTTCGAGTTCGCGTATAGTGTGATTTAGGTCACCGGAAGCCCGGTTGGAGCGTTGCATAGGGTATGAGTCTATTCGAGCCATTTCAACCCAGTCGCCTCGCACCCTTCCGGGCCAGATACATCGAGAAGATTGCCAACCATAAGATGAAGAAAGTAGTCTGCTCCGAGCAAAATCTTTCGCATATCCTCGCTTGTGACCGTCCGAATCCGCTCGTACCACTCTGAACGAATTTCAAAGGACGATTGCTGGTCACGCTCCAAAAAGAGTCCTGGCCCCTTCAAGCGCGCGATTCCAGAGTAAACTACAGACTCATCGGCTTCATCCGTAAGCCAAAGAGTGAACGGCTTTCCATCTAACTCGGCAATATTCATGATCTGAATTGTACCGCTGCCGCAAGTCGAACTCCTTCCCCAGCTCTGTTCCGCAAACGATGACCAGCAAGGGCATCATCGTCGCCGCGTCTGCTATTCTTCCCCTGACTCAATACTGCGCTATCGCTTTAGAATCAGAGTTTCGAGGCTGCACGTCTTGCCCTCATATCCCAACGCCAAAGAGATGATTCGGAGGAATCTTGAGGCACTCCAGGCCGGAGAACGGGTTCCCCGCGTCATTGTCGGCAGGTTGACGAAGGCGCAAATCGAAGCTGTGAATGCACTGCAGGCCGCCGAGGGGTTGCCGCTCAGCATTGATGAGGTCGTTTTCGTTGGCCGCCACATTCACAAGAGGCGCATTGTGGAAGATGGCTACACGATAGAGGATGTTCTCAATCAGATCGAAAGCGCCCTGGATGAAGGCTCGGAGGTTATTGCAACTCAGTACATGACGGCCATAAGGAATCCAGTGGCTCGCACGGATCGGCTTGGCAACCTTGTGCATGATGAAGCTATCCTGGAATGTTCCCGGTATCGGCCCAATCCGGATATCTTCTCCGTGATGCCAAAGGGCGACAAGATCAAGCCGCAAAAACAGAATCCAGCCGGGAAAGCAAAAGGCCGCTGAAAGCGGCCTTTTGCACTGAAACTGAGCGATTCGCCCGGTTAACACGTTCGTCCGGCGCCCCAACCACTCATGCTTAGTATCGGCGCAATTCAAGAAATTAGTCAAGAAAAATCGGCATTCTGCTTCTCGGCCTCGCGCCCATGACAGCCCCTCATAAGTGGCATTCGGGAGCCTCGGCCTCTTTGCCCGCTTCGAGTTTGGCCAGCCATGCATCGGCCTCTTCGGCGGTCGAGTGCAGGCCGGTCGCCTGATAATCCGTCCAGGCTGTCAGCGCATTCAGCCAAAATAGTTTGCGCTTCTTTTTGTGCACTATAGGTTGCTCAACCATTCCGCCCCGCCCGCTCCTCCTTCAGATACCTCAGCCACTCCTCCATCCCTGCGCCGGTCTTTGCCGAAGTTTCGAAGATGCGAATCCCTGGGCGTATCTCATTGATATTCGTGAGCGCCAGATCGCGGTCGAAGCCGCACGGCTCGGCGATGTCCATTTTTGTAATGACCGCGGCGTCGGCGGAGTTGAACATGGTGGGGTACTTGAGCGGCTTGTCTTCGCCCTCGGTCACGGAGAGCAGAGCCACGCGTATCTTCTCTCCCAGGTCGTAGCTCGACGGGCAAACCAGGTTGCCGACATTCTCAATGAACAGATAGTCGAGGCCGCCGAGCGCCACACCCTCCCATCCGTCCAGATGCTTACCGATCATCTCCGCATCCAGATGGCAGATTCTGTGGGTGTTGATCTGCCGCACCGGAGCGCCGCTCGCGGCCAGCCGCCGCGCATCGTTATCGGTTTCGAGATCGCCAACGAGCGCCGCCACACGAGAGCCGCGCGCCTTCAACTCCCGCAGCGTCCACTCCAGAAATGCGGTTTTGCCCGCGCCGGGGCTGGAAACCAGGTTCAGCACCAGCACGCCGGCTGCAGTGTAGCTCTGGCGAAGGCCCGCAGCCAACTCGTCATTCTTCTTGAGAATTCCCCGCCGCAGCTCAACAATTCGGGTGGTCATGCTGTCTCCTCAACCTTATCCTCGTCAATTTCGAATGACTCAATCTCCAACTCGCGGCCCTGCCGTATCTCACCGCATAGTTCGCCGCAGCGTGGACAGCGAAAGCTCTGCACGCCGTCAAGCTCTGCATCCTGCGCGCAGCGCTCGCAATGCACAACCACCGGCAGCACTTGGACCACCAGCCGCGAGCCTTCCAACGGCGTTCCTTCGGACGCTATCCCGTAGCAGAACTCCAGCGATTCAGGAACCACCGACGCCAGCGCGCCCACACGCAACCTCACTTCGAGCACCCGCGCGCCCCTGGATGAATCAGGCAAAGCCGCCAGAGTCTCGGTCACAGTCTCCACAATGCTCATCACAAGCGAAAGTTCATGCATTCAAGTTAAATTTTACGCGCCTGCTCCTGTGTCCACCGCATCTGCGCCCATATGTAAGATGGATGCACAAGGATGTTTTCCATGCCCAACCCAGCCGCCCAAGAGTCCGCCGCCGCCCTGTCCCGATCTGACTCGCGCCTGGCCCTGAGCCATTTGGCTCCCGCTGTCATGCAGTCGGAGATTCGCGCCATGAGCGTGGAATGCGACAGGATTGGCGGCATCAATCTGGCGCAGGGCGTCTGCGACACTCCCGTCCCCGCGCCGGTTCAGGAGGGCGCCATTCAGGCCATCCACGACGGTTACAACATCTATACCCGCCTGGATGGCATCACCCGCCTGCGCAATGCCATCGCCCAAAAGCAGCAGCGCGACTACGGCCTCGACTACGATCCGGAGACCGAAATCCTGGTCGCCTCAGGTGCTACCGGCGGGCTGCACGCCGCAGCCATGGCTCTGCTGAACCCCGGCGACGAGGTCCTGGTCTTTGAGCCTTTTTACGGCTACCACGTCTCCACATTGCAATCGCTGCGCATGACGCCGGTCTTTGTGCCGCTGGCCGAGCCCGACTGGGCGCTCGATCTCGACGCCCTTCGTGCCTCCCTTACTCCGCGCACGCGCGCGCTCATCCTCAACACTCCAGCCAATCCCAGCGGCAAGGTGTTTACCCGCGCCGAGCTGGAAGACTTGGCGGCCATAGCTCTGGAGCATGACCTCTTCGTCTTCACCGATGAAATTTACGAGTATTTCGTCTACGACGGCGCGCGGCACATCCCGTTGGCCTCGCTGCCAGGCATGAGGGAGAGAACGATCGCCATCTCCGGCTTCTCCAAGACTTTTTCCGTCACCGGCTGGCGTCTGGGTTACATTCTGGCCGATGCGCGATGGCTGGGCGCAATGGCCTACTTTCACGACCTCACCTATGTCTGCGCGCCCTCGGCCTTCCAGCATGGCGCCGCCGCCGGTCTTGAACAGCTCCCCCACAGCTTTTACTTGCAGCTCGCCGCCGAATACCAATCCAAGCGCGCCCGCATCCTCTCCGCTCTCCAGGACGCCGGCCTTGAGCCCAGCGTTCCCGCCGGGGCCTACTACGTCCTGGCCAGCGCAAGCCATCTCCCCGGCCGCACCGCTGCGGAAAAAGCCCGCAACCTGCTGGCCTCGACCGGAGTAGCTTCTGTTGCCGGCTCCGCATTTTTCCGCCCCGGTCATGGCGAAAACTTGCTAAGATTCTGCTTCGCAAAGAGAGACCCCGACCTGGACGAAGCCTGCGCACGGCTGAGGAAGCTGCTGTAATCGCGTGGTGACTGCCGCGCCGCTCCGGTAGACTGGGAGGGCGATGAAGATGAACGACAGAATTCAAAGCGCCGCGAGGCGAATCGCTCTGATGGCCGGACTGGCCGCCGGGCTGTTCCTCGCCGGCTGCGGAACACAAGCCGCGCCGCAGCCGCCCTCGCTCAACCTTCCGGACCGTGTGACGGACCTCGCCGCCAACCGCTCGGGCAGCCAGGTTTCGCTCACCTGGACCATGCCCAAAAAGAACACTGACAAGCTGCTGTTGAAGAGCGTTGTGACGGCACGCATTTGCCGCCGGGAGGGTGCGGGAGCCTGCGTCGAGGCCGGAACTGAAGTGTCGTTCGCGCTCGGCGCTGACGCCGCGTTTACCGATACGCTGCCCGCTGATCTGGCCGCCGGTGCGCCGCGCCCGTTGAGTTACTATGTCGAGTTGAGAAACCGCAACAGCCGCTCGGCTGGCCTGTCGAATGCGGCCGAGGTGCTGGCCGGCGAAGCGCCCGCACCGGTGACTCGTCTCGCCGCCGAGGTGCGCAAGACTGGCGTGGTCCTTCACTGGGCGCCGGTCACAGAACAGGCGTCATCCGCCATTCGCCTGCACCGCAAGCTGCTCACCGCGCCGGCTGCCAAGCCCCATGAGGGATTGCTTGCGCCCCAGCCGGAGCAGGTGGAGCAAAACCTGTCGGTGGACAACTGCGCGCCGGAAGGCCGCACCGGGGCTTGCCGCGCTCTGGACAAACAGATTCGCTTCGGCCAGACCTATGAATACCGCGCCCAGCGCGTGGCGCGCGTAACCGTGGACGGCAAGACGCTGGAGCTTGCCGGCGAGCTTTCCGCCCCGGTGCGCGTCGAGGCAGCGGACATCTTTCCGCCCGCCGTGCCCACTAATCTTGCCGCCGTGGCCACCGCGGGCGAAAGCGGCGCTGGTCCCAATATTGACGTAAGCTGGCAGCCTGTCACCGACTCTAACCTGGCCGGTTACGCCGTATATCGCCGCGAAGGCGACGGCCCGTGGCAACGCATCTCGTCCGCCGAGCCGCTGGTTCCACCGGCCTTTCGCGACACCCAGATCCAGCCCGGCCACACTTACCGTTATGCCATCAGCGCCATCGGCCAGAACGGACACGAAAGCGCCCGCTCCGCCGAGGCTGAGGAGTCCGTGCCCAACCCTTGAATGATTGCCTTTGAAGGGTGCGGGCTAAACAGACTGCGGAAAAACCCCTGATTCCTATCTCTTTTTCTCTTGGGGGCGGATTTTTCGTCTTTTCTGCCAGTCTTGCGGCGGCTCCCTCTCTTCGTTTTGCGTCTGGAAGCCGTTTTTCCGGCCTCCAGGCACACTTCGGCCCTATTGGGCCAGCGCTTCAATCGGAATCAGCACCAACTCCAACAACTGCTGGCTCACCGCGCCTTCAATCAACCGCTCCCGGTTCTTGGTAAACACCGTCACATCCCACACCGCGTCGTCCATCTCCAGCCCAACGAACCATCTGAAAAGCAGGTTGTAGTTCATCTGCTCCATCAACTGCCGCTCCCTGCGGATGGAGTAGAGAACCACCAAAAGCGTTGCCCACAGCAGCCGTTCCGGAGCGATAGACGGACGACCCGTGGCCGAGTACAACTTCTCCAACTCCGCGTCCATCCGCTCCAACGCCCGGTCCGCCAGAACCCGAATCTGCCGTGCCGGATGGTCCATCGGAATCCGTTGCGCCAAGGTTAAATAGCTGAACATCGCCGCCTGCTTCTGATCGCCTCCACGCATACTAACTTGATAAATCAAGTCCCAGTAAAAAGCTGTGAACAACATCAGACAATGAGTCTTTCCGCAGCCTGTTTAGCCCTCGTTGATTTAACAGCATTGCGGCACAACTGAAGTCGTGCCCTGACACAATGCCGATTCATGCAACAGTTAACTCTATGTAGAGATTTGGACCCATTCTCTTCGCCTGGGAAAAAGAAGCCCCGCTCAAGCTCGGCTTGAACGGGGCGGTGATGCGCAGGGAGGATTGTTACCGCTTGCCCTTGATGGTTTTGGGATTGACGCCGGACCTTTTGACTGCGCGTTTGACCGGGTGCCCCAGGTCCCTCGCGTTTGGGGACCTGGGATACCACGACCCAATCCGCCGTGTGCCCCATCCATTTCGCGCTGTTTGCGAAATGGGTGGGAGGCCTGGGAGACCACGAATCCCATGCGAGCGACAGGCGAGTGTTTGGCCCCACCGCAGGTGGTTTTTCCTTCACTCCGTTTCACTTACTTGGTATTATCTCGTTGCGTGGCGGAGATTTCTGCTTTTCTTCCCCCGCTCACATACCTCCAAGGAGACCCTCATGGCACGAGTCACAGGAATCGGCGGCGTCTTCCTCAAAGCCCGCGACCCCAAAGCCCTCTCCGCCTGGTACGCCCAGCACCTCGGCATCCAGCTTGCCGACTACGGCGGCGCCAGCCTCCTCTGGTCCGACGAAGTCCCCGCCGGTACCGGCCAAACCGCCTGGATGCTCTTCCCCGACACCACCAACCACTTCGGCGCCCCCACCCAGCGCGCGATGATCAACTACCGCGTCGACGATCTCGAAGCCCTCCTCACCCAACTCCGAGCCGCCAACGTCCCCATCGACCCCCACCAGGAATCCGCCTCCTACGGCCACTTCGCCTGGATCACCGACCCCGAAGGCAACCGAGTCGAACTCTGGCAGCCACTCGTCGAAACACCGTAAAATTCGCGGGCGGCTCTCGACGGCGCTGACTTATGATGAACTCACACAGGGCTTCCCCCTGTGAGGAGGTCGTCATGAGCGAAAATCTACCGGCTGCGGCGCGCAAGCAGGGACGCCGTGAATTCCTGAAAGCGGGCGGCGCTGTTGCCGCCGCGTTGCTGGCCCCATCCGCAGCATTGGCCGATGCGGCAAAGGCGCTTCCCCCTCTGCCGTCAAATCCCAGAACGCCTGCCGCCATGCCCACGCGCAACCTGGGCAAGACCGGCTATCGCGTCGGTATCTTTTCGCTAGGCGGCCAGGCCGCTATCGAGAAGGCCAACAACTTCGATGTGGCCGTGCCCATCATCGAGCGCGCTCTCGACCTCGGCGTCAACTATATAGACACTTCGTCCATTTACGGCGGCCCGGATCGCTGGAGCGAGCAATACGTGGGCAAGGTGATGGCCCACCGCCGCAACGAAGCATTTCTCGCCACCAAAACCCGTGAGCGCTCCCGCGACGATTCGATGCGCATGATCGAAAAATCGCTCCAACTGCTCCAGACCGACCACGTGGACCTCTGGCAGTTGCACGACGTCGGCGTACAGGCCAACGTTGACCAGATCTTCGCCAAGGGTGGCGCGCTTGAAGCCCTGCTTGAAATGCAGCAGCAGAAAGTGGTGCGCTTTCTAGGCGTCACCGGCCACTTCCGGCCCGACGCGCTGATGGAGTGCATCCGCCGTCACCCGTTCGACACTATTCTGATGGCCATGAACGCCGCCGATCCGCACCACTTCAGCTTCAACGAGCAGTTGCTCCCGCTCGCGGTAGAAAAACAGATGGGCATCATCGGCATGAAGATTCCGGCGCGCGGGCGCATTCTCTCCACGTGGACGCCGCCCAGCGATCTGAAACACTCCTGGGAAGATACGGTCGGGCCGCAGACGCCGGGCGCGCTCACCATTCGCGAGGCCATGTACTACACACTCTCGCGCCCCGTCAGCACCGTCATCATCGGCTGCGACACCATCGCTCAACTCGAAGAAAATGTGCAACTGGCGCGGGAGTTCACGCCATTAAGCGACAACCAGGCGGCGGAATTGGTCAAGCGCGCCGAGCCCGTGTCTAAGCAGTCTCTGTTTTTCCGCTTCTACGATCATACGTAGAAGCTCGCCGCCAATCGCGCAGTCCCAACACGGCCAGGACCACGAGCAGCGCGTAGAGCGCCGCGGTCGGCCGGAGACCTTTGTAAAGATATTCGCCAATGTAGGCCAGGTCCACAGCGATCCAAAGCCACCAATTGGCCGTATGCTTCCTCGTCTGCCACCAGCTCGCTACAAGGCTGTAACTCATCAGAGTCGCGTCCAGGCGAGGAAGCGCCGCACCAACGTGTTCCATCAGCAATCCCAACAGCGCGCTTCCCGCAGCGCCCGCCGCTAGCCCCGCAAACATGGTGCGCAGAGGGAGCCGCACCACGCGCACCTCGCCCTCTTCGCGCACGCCGCGCCACCAATACCACCAGCCATACAGCGTAAACGCCAGAAAAAATATTTGCAGCAGCGCATCGGAATACAATCGAACGCGGTAAAAAACAATCAGGTAAAGCATGTCGGAGATCAGCACAACCGGCCAGCAGATAAGCTTGCGGCGCGTAGTGAGCCAGATGCCAACTACAGTGGTGACAACGCCCGCATCTTCCATCCAGTTCGCGGCCAGGTAATTCGCAATCGCTGTCCAGTGCATCAGTCTTCCGCTCCCACGGGCGCTGCTTCTTGCCGTTCTCGCATCCCCGCCCAACGCTGAATTGCATTCAGCAGCTTCTCGCCGCCTGCGCCTCGAAACCACCGCGCATGACCAACCAGATAATCAATCGAGGCCACTCGCGCCTTTTCTTCGGAATGCAGCACGCCTCGAAAATAATCCGCCTCGCTCAACGCAAACTCCGCGTGACAGAGCGCGGTCATCGGCGCAAGAGCAGCGGCCTCTGCATCGTTCAGCGGTCGCACAGATTCATATCCATCGAGCATCGCTTCCAGGTGATCGAGGTGAACCGGGACACTGTCCGCGTCTTCCAATCCTGGGTGTAGTTCAAGCCACTCCACAATGTTGCGTTCAATGGCCTGCGCCAGATCATAAATAGCATTGGTCCGGTCGGCGAGGCCGAAGTCGATCACTGCAACGGCCCGCGCGTTGTCGGATGCATCGCTCCACAGAAAATTGGAGGCGTGCGGATCGTTGTGCGTCCACAACGGCTTCAGTGCGGAAAGAAGCGGCCGCAGTTGGGCATGAAACGGAGCCAGTAATTCGAGCGCCTCCTCGCATCCTTGGCGCAGAACTGCATCTCCGGCAAGCGCGGGACGCGCCGCCAAGTAGCGCTTCATTGCGGCACTTGGGTCATCGGCGGCAAAGATTGTGAAACCCGCCACCAGAGGTTGCGCCTTGCGCAAGGGCGCGTCGAATCCCTGCGAAGCCTGATGCAGCCGCGCCAGCGCTTCACCGGCTGAACGTGCATGTGCCGTTGATCGAAACGGTGTCCACGAGAGCGCCTCTTCATAAATGTCCACGCCCGCGAGAGCTTCATGCACCTCGAAGGTCCACTGGCCGGATTCAATTGCGGTTTCGCCTGATGAGTCCGCAAAGACGCGCGGGACCGGCGCGCCATGCGCTCGCAGATGATTCAGAAAGCGATGCTCTTCATGCAATCCCTCGCGGTCGCGCACTGCACGGTGATGGCGCTTCATAAAAACTCGTCCGCTGCCCGTCGCCACCACGCTTGCCGCCGAAAATGGCCGCGGACTCACCGACAGGATCTCGATAGGCTCGCCGCATCCGGGAAACGCGGCCAGCAGCGCACGCACCTCAGTAAGCGTGAGCGGCGGCCAGTCCGGTTCCACCAGACTGCCGTCCATTCCATGCGCTTTTGCCGTCATGCTCATTGCTCTTGCATCCTCTGTCTTCATTCGCGAAATCAAAAAGTATAGTGCGCCGAGAGCCGCACTGTCGTCGGCGCGCCAAGGTGAATGAATGTGTCACCGTAACTCGCGCCGGTGTCCTTCCAGTAGCGTTTGTCGGCAATGTTATCGGCATACAGCCTCAGCGTCAGGCGACCTTGTTCGCCGCCCGGCGTGTAGCGCGCGCCGAGGTTGAATATGTTGTAACTCGGCACGTTCACCGCGTCGTCGCGCGTGGCCTCTTTGCGTCCGGTGTAACTCCATCCGGGCATCAGATGCAGTCCTTCCGATTTCAGTACGAGCACATCGGCAAACATCGCCGTGCGCAGATGCGGCACATTGAGCACTTGTTTGTTATCAAAGGCCGGCGTGCCGGTATTGTCGGAGATAGCACGAATTGCCGCCGCCGAAGCCGTCAGCCGAATCCGGCTGGTTGCTTTTCCTTCCGCATTCAGCTCAACGCCGTCGTGCGTCTCGCGGCCCTCTGACTCAAAACACAAGTTGCTCGACAAGGTTGGATCAAATTCATTTGGTCCGCAAAAGTTGTCGTAAGCCTGGATTAACTTGGGATAAAAGAACGGCGCGCGCATGTGGAAGAGAGCAGTGGAGAGCAGGATGTGCTGCCCCGGCTCATACTTCGCGCCGATCTCCGCTTGCCGAGTCATAAATGGATCGAGAAACTGGCTGCCGTTATCCGTCCAAAAAGGCGCTTGCGGGCCGAGCGATAACATGACGCCATAGTTGCCGTAGAGGGTCAGTGTATTCACCGGGCTGTAAGTCACCGCGTACTGCGGCAGCCAGATGGTTCTGTTTGCAAGTTTTGGCAAACAGCTATCCGGGGTCTCGAAGGTATTGCCCGGCCCCGGGATGAAACCAGAACAGGATGCATAAGGAGAATAGTTATGATCGCGCAGCGAATCGAACCTTCCGCTGGCGAGCAGTTGAATGTGCGCAGGCAAATGAAGCCGGTCCTGCATCACTGCGGACGATTGATGACTATCTTCCCATAGCCTCCGCGGGCCAGCGGATTGATAGGGCGTCTCCATGGAAGCTAGATCAACCGGCGTGACGGGCTGATAAATGTTCTCTGAGCCGACGTAGGTGTAAACCGCTCCGTCCTGCACCACGCCGTCGGGAGAATATGGATTTGCGACTGTGTAGAAACCAGGCTGCTGCACGCTGCGCAGAAATAACTCACCGCCGCCAGTTAAGTCGTGTGTAATTGCGCCAGTTTTGACGTGGCCGGTAATCAGCGCCTCGGCCTGTGCGTCGATGCGGAGTTCGCCGGGATCGCGGTAATCGTAAATGTCATAAGTTCCATCGGGAGCAAAGAACCATGGATAAGGAGCTGAGCCAGAGTTACATTCAGTTTCGTTGTAGCACCCATACGCGTAAACCACGTTGTCGTCGATCAGCGAATGGCTGTAACTCGCTTCGGCGAAGGCGTGCCACGCGTGGGGCAAATCGTAATCCAATCGTGAACCGGTATTGAATGTGTCAAAGGTGTTTGGCTTTTCCCACGATTGCTCGCCCAGCATTGTCGATGGATACACTTGTTCATAATTTGGAGCTACTTTCTGTAGATCAGGCACCGTTGTTCCGCCCAGCAGCTGATAGCCGCAAACCGAGCGCTCCACTTTGTGCTGATACTCAAAGTCGCCCTTCAAAATCGCCTTGGGGCTGATGTGCCAATCAGCAGAACCAGCGCCCACAGCGCGCCATCCGTTGGCGTCGTCCACGTAACTCATGAGTTTTTCGCCGGCCAGATTGATGCGCGCGCCCACCTGCTTGTGAATGCCGAATAGATGACCCAAATCAACCGCGCCGTAAGTACTTCCGCGATGGTCGGTAGCCAGATCAACGGCCTCCACGGTCGCCGACCTCTTGGTCACGTAATCGATCAGCCCGCCGGCCGAGGCCACGCCGCTCTCCACGCCGGCGATGCCTTTGAGAAACTCGACGCTCTGCTTGTTTTCGAGCGGCACATCCTGCTCGCCGGCAATGGTCATGCCGTTGATCTCCAGGCCCGTGGCCAGATCGATGGGAAAGCCGCGAATCTCGAAGTCGCCGTAGTAACCCACTGGCGCGTAGTCCTCTCCGATGGAAGCGTCGTTCTTCACCACATCGGAAAGCACGCGCGCGCCTTGGTCGTTGAGCAACTCGCGCGTCACGACCGTAGCTGAAAGCGGCGCCTGGTCCAGCGGCACGCCATCCAGATTGCCCACCGTGACAGCCTCGGGAAGATACTCGTCCGGCGTCTCTCCATGCACTACCACGGTAGTGGTCACGGGCGGAATCTTCGTCGTCGGTGCGGCCTGCTTAGGCGCTGATGGTGGCGTTGTGGCGCCAGGATTGGGCGCGGGATTCTGCGCAAACGCGCTCATCGGCGCTGTCAGACAGCAGATCAGCAATCCCGCCACCCACGGCAGTCGGCTTGACCGCTCCCGTCCCCGCAAAAGACGCAGAAATATTCGCCCCCCCAGGCCATTACGTTCTTGGGCTAGCTCTGTGAGCGCGAAAGATTGAGGTGCGATGCGAACCGGACCAGCGACGGCGAAACTGAACATGGATTCCCCTTGTTTCTAACTTTCATGAAACAAGAGAACGCTGAAATTCGAGGAAGAAGGCCGTTCGGCTTCGAAAGCTTCCCACGCCGGTATTATCCGGATCGGGTTCTAGGGTATTTCTCAGCCCCACCTCGTGGAGCACCCCTGTTTCAATGACCTCATTCAAACACTGCCAGGGAAAATTTGCAAGCGCCTGCCCGGCGACCCTTCCGCAAACGCAGATCAAGGTGCAAAACAAAACAAATTTTCTTCCCCGGGTATCGGCCGGCGAATGCGCGGGTATAATATCGTTCCGTGTTGTGTCGCGGCAGCTGATTTGCGCGCTGGATCTGGCGGTGTGACTGCCGTCACATACAGCGTTTTGGACCATGCTAGTCTAAAAAGCGATCTTGGGGGTTACAAAGGGTACGATGCAATCCTTTCCCGCTGTTGATCCAATTCCCTTGCCCGCGCCGATATGGCTCTTGAAACTGCTGCATATCGTCACGCTCGCTCTGCACTTTGTCGCCGTTGAGATGCTGTTAGGCGGACTGCTGCTGGCGGTCCTGCTCAGTCTCTTCCGCCACTCGCCGACATCTCTCGTCACCGCGCGAGCGCTTGCGCGCCGGCTCACGGTCGTCATGACATTTGTCATCAACCTGGCCGTGCCGCCGCTCCTCTTTGCCCAGGTGCTCTATGGCCGCGCGCTTTACACCAGCAGCGTCCTGATCGGCATCTACTGGATCTCGATCATCGGCCTCCTCACGCTGACCTACTGGCTGCTTTATCGCTTCACCGCGCGACTTGAGGCCGGCAAATCGGCATGGTGGGTCGGCCTGAGCGCGTGGCTGCTGGCAGGCGGCATCGCCCAATTGCTCTCCACCAATATGACACTGATGCTGAGGCCCGAGGTCTGGCGCCGGATGTACTCTGCCTCGGCCATGGGCGCTTATCTGCCTACAGGCGACCCCACTCTCCAACCGCGCTGGCTGATGATGATGGCTGGCGGCCTGTTCATCGGCGGGCTCTGGCTGGTTTATCTGGCGGGCCGCTCGACCTTCACCGCGGAGGAAAAACAGTTTCTCGCTCCTCTTGGCGGCAAGGTGGCCGCGGTCTTCGGCATCGTGTATCTGGCCGCCGGCGTGTGGGCCGCCAGCGTGCAGCCGGAAATTGTCAAAACCGAACTGCGCACCGACGCGCTCTACAAGTTCGCGGGCTTTGCTGGATACGGCTGGCTCATCCTGGTTGGGCTGGCCGTTCTCGTTGCACTGATTGCCGGATTCGGCAAAATCACAGCAAAGTGGATGAGTATGGCAGTCGTGCATCTTGCCGTACTCATCGAGATCATGCTTGTTGTTTACCGCGACGGCGTGCGCGACCTCACCCTGCTCGCCAAGGGCTACAACGTCTGGGATCGCGCCGTGGAAACCAACTGGTGGGTCGTGGGCTTGTTCCTGGTGCTCTTTGTTGGCGGCCTTGGCGTCATCGGCTGGCTCGTCTCCGTTGTGGCCCGGTCCAGAAAAGTCATGGAGGGCGCGGCCTGATCGCGCGCGAAGAGATAGCTATGAACGAAGAGACAAATCCTGCCGCAAATATCATCGAGGAGCCGGGCGAAAAGAATACTCGCCGCGCTTTTCTCGCCGCCGCCGGCATCGCGGGTCTCGCGTACACCGCAGCCCTGGCCTACCCCATTTACCGTTATCTGGCCTCGCCCGAAGAGATGGCGATGAATGCCACTGCGGTCACCGAGGTTACCCTCAAGGACGCGCAGAAGCTGCCCCTGGGCTCGGTGCTGATGTATAAATTCGGCCGCTCCCCTGCCTTGCTGATTCACCATCAGGACGGCCGCTGGATCTCCATGACCGCGGTCTGCACGCATCTGGGCTGCACCGTGCAGTACGAACCTGAGGCCGACCGCATCCACTGCGCCTGCCACGGCGGTGTTTACAACCCGTACACCGGCGCCAACGTCAGCGGCCCGCCGCCCAAACCGCTCAAGCTTTTCAAAGTAGCCGTCAATGATACCGGCGTGAATGTTTCTCTTGCGTAACGCGAACAGGATCCAAAACCCAAGGATTGCCGCATGACTTCAAAGACCGTTGCAAGCTCCGTTTACGATTGGGTCGATGAGCGCCTGGGCCTCTCTGAACTGGCCGCCTTTGCGCGCCACAAGACCGTCCCCGTCCACTCTCAATCCTTCTGGTACTACTGGGGCGGCATCTCGCTGTTCCTCTTCATCGTTCAGTGCTTCACCGGCGTCTTGCTGCTTGTCTATTACCAGCCCGGCGCCGATGCCTACGAGTCGGTTCGTCAGATCACTTTTGTGATGAACTTCGGCTGGCTGATCCGCTCGGCGCACGCCTGGGCAGCCAGCCTGATGATCTTCTCCATCTTGGTGCACATGTTCTCGGTCTACTTCATGAAGGCCTACCGCAAGCCGCGCGAGCTGGGCTGGCTCAGCGGCATGGCGCTGTTGGGCGTGGCGTCGGTCTTCGGTTTCTCCGGGTACCTGCTGCCCATGGATGAGTTGAGTTACTTCGCCACCAAGGTCGGCCTGCAGATTCCGTCGGCGATCCCCGGGATAGGCGAGGCCATCGCCAATATGCTGCGTGGCGGCCCGGACGTGAGCGATTTCACCGTGCACCGTTTCTTCGCTCTGCACGTCGTAGTGCTGCCAGCCATCTTCGTGCCGCTGCTCGGTTTTCATTTATGGCTTGTCCAGCGCTATGGCAACGCCATGCCTCCCAGTGAAGAAGCCAAGCCTGCCTCTGAGCGCAAGACCATGCCCTTCCTGCCTAACTTCCTGCGCAAGGATCTGGCCATGTGGCTTATCGCGCTCAACATTCTCGCGCTGCTGGCTTCGGTCTTTCCGTGGTCGCTCGGCAAACCATTCGATCCGCTTGCTCCTGCGCCCCTCGGCATTCATCCCGAGTGGTATTTCATGAGCCCCTTCGAGATGCTCAAGTTGCTGGGCGTTGTACTTCAAGGTGAAGCGGGCGAGATCGCGGGCATCCTCTTGTTCACGCTCGGCATTGTGCTCTGGATTCTGATTCCCTTCTACGACAGAGGCAAGGAATTCGGACAGCGCGCTCGCGCCGCTCACTACTTCGGCCTGCTGGCTGTCTTTGCCCTGCTGGCCACCACCATCATCGGTTATTGGACGATTCGGTAAGGAAGAAGAAATGAACTATCCATTCTGGGACATTCCAATTCTCGGCTCGGGCTGGGTGATCGGCATCATCGCCATCTTCCACGTCATGATTTCGCAGTTTGCCGTGGGCGGCGGCCTTTATCTGCCGCTTGCCGAGCGCAAAGCCATGCGCATGCCCGCAGGCCCGCTGCGCGACGCCTGGCTCGCACAATTGGCAGTCTATTCCAAATTTTTTCTCATCCTCACCGCCGTCTTCGGCACCGTCAGCGGCGTAGGAATCTGGTTTGCCATCGGCCTCACGCACCCTGAAGCCACCAGCACGCTGATTCATAACTTTGTCTTCGGCTGGGCCATGGAGTGGGTCTTCTTTCTCGTCGAGCTAACCACCATCGCGGTCTACTACTCCACATGGGGCAAGATCGATTCCAAGTTGCACCTCAAAGTCGGCTGGGTTTATGCAGGCGCCTCCGCCTTTACGCTCATCATCATCAACGGCATTCTTACCTTCATGCTCACGCCGGGCGACACCTGGCTGACCGTCGCCGGCACAGGCCACGAAGCGAGCAAATTCTGGTACGCTTTCTTCAATCCAACTTACTGGCCGAGCCTCTTCCTGCGCACCTGCGTATGCTGCGCGCTGGCTGGCATCTGGGCGCTCATCACTGCCAGCCGCATCGACGGCGACAAGCAGCCGGAGCTCAAAACCACCCTCGTCAAGTGGAGCGTGAAATGGCTTGTGCCTTCATTCGTTGCTACGCCATTCCTCCTCATCTGGTATCTCTGGATGGTTCCCGAATCGCAGCGCGCGCTGCTCACCCTGGGCATTGGCACCATCGGCTCAGGAACTTTCTCTGTAGTCACGCGCATTGCTCTGCTCATTATCATTACCTCGGCAACTATAGTGGGCGTCGCTTACTTCCTCGCCTATCGCAATCCGCGAGACTTCAACCTTTCGCACGCCATTGCGATACTGCTGCTGGCATTGATTGCAACCGGCGCGGGCGAATATTCCCGCGAGATGCTGCGCAAGCCTTACGTCATCGGCCAGTGGATGTTCTCTAACGGTGTCCGCGTTCCGTATGTTGCGCGCATCAATCAGGAAGGCTATCTGGCGCACTCTAACTGGGTGTGGAATGGCCCCATATTGAATGAACGGCTCGTGACGCCAGGAATGACGACATTAAACGATCCAACCTTCAGTTACTCTCGCGGCGAAGCCATCTTCCGCGGCGAGTGCGGCTCCTGCCACACACTCAACGGCTACCGGCCTCTCGCAAAACTCCTCGCCGGACGCGACCAAGCCAACATCCGCAGCTTCATCACCATGCTCCACGACTACAAGCCCGACTCGCCTTACCGCCGCTTCATGCCGCCCATGGTCGGCACCAAACAGGACATCGACGACCTAGCCAATTTCCTCAACACCCAGGTCAACCCACTGGCTCCAGCAGCGCAAAAGCCGATGCAAACCGCACAAAAGTAACAGGGTGCCCCATCCTTCCGCGCATTTTGCGGAAGGGTGGGAAACCACAAATCTCCATTCCAGGAAGACCCCTCACGCCTGCATCACCGGCAATCGCACAATGGCGCGCGCCCCTTCGCCATCATCGCGATTAACGAGGCGGATTTCGCCGCCGTGTGCGTGGGCAATCTGCTGGGCCAGGGCCAGCCCCACGCCGCTGCCCGCAGGCTTGGTGGTATAAAACGGCACAAATAGATTCTCAGTGTTGGCGATGCCCAGGCCGCGATCCTCGATAGTAACCGTCGCAGACTCGCCGGCTACCTGCCAACTCGCGCGCACCGGCTGCGCGCCATTTGCCAGCGAAGCATCCACGGCGTTAGCCAGCAGGTTGATGAACATCTGCTCCAACTGGTCTGGGTCCGCGTACAAAACAACCGATGGCCCGGGATCGAGTTGCACAGCCAATCGCTGCTCCAGCAGCACCACGCGTTCCATCAGCGCCGCGAGCGGGACCGGCTTTAGGTGCGGCGGGGGTAACTGGGCAAGCTGCCGATACGACTGCACAAAACGATGCAGCGCGTCGGCGCGGCTCTCGATCACTCCCAGCCCGCGGCGAAAATCGCGCGCGGTGACATCGTCTCCGCCCATCGCATCTGCCCGCGCCAGCAGACTGCCGGCGATAGATTTGATAGGCGCCAGCGAGTTGGAAAGCTCGTGACCGAGAACGCGAATCAGCCGCTTCCAGGCCATCTGTTCCTCTTCCTGCAGCGGAAGGCTCACGTCGGCCAATAGCAGCATTGTGTGCGGCGCGCCATCCTGGCGAAAGGCGGCCTTTCGCAGAAGCCAGCGCGAAGTTTTCGCGCCGAAAGAGTGGATCGATTGGTCCGGCGCGGCAAGCAGTCCTTCCAGATTCAGCTCGTGCGCGCTGCGGCCGAAGCAGCGGGCATGAGGCATTTCCAGCAACCGCGCGCCGGCGTCGTTGACCAGTTGCAGCCGATTATCGCGGTCAAATGCAAACAGTGGCGTGTGCATCACTTCAAGAATCCGCGCCAGCAGAGCCGTAGCTTCCAGCGACCGAACCCGCTGCTTTTGCAGCAGGTCGGCAAGCGCGTTTACCTCCCAGGCCAACTCGCTGAGCGCATCCTGATTCCCGCTTTCGCTCGATCTCGCCCCGCGCGCGCGAAAGGAATAATCGCCCTCGCGCAGCGAAGACACCACATTGGAGAGCGTCTGCAAGGGGCGGATAATGCTGTCAATCAGCGCGGCGGCCACCAGCGCAAGATAAAGCAGCAGGCAGGCAATGATCAGCAGAGCCGGTGCGAAAGATATTTGTTGCTGATAAAAGAGAAAGCCTGTGAAGGCCAGTGCGGGCAACGCAAGCAAAAAACAGAACACCCACGCTCGGCGGACGGCCGAGCGCCGGCTGCGGCGTACACCTTTCTCATAGCCCATATTTTTCGATGCGGCGGTAGAGCGCGGATCGGCTCAGTCCCAGAGACTCCGCGGCCTGCGAGATGTTGCCATCGCAGCGGCGCAAAACCTTGCGGATGAGCAGAGCTTCGACCTCGTCGATACTCATGTTTTCAAGCGGCGGGGTGGACGAGCGAGCAGCCGCTATGGCCAGATCGGCCGGCTCAATTTCATCGTCGCGGCAGAGCAGCACGGCGCGCTCCACAGTGTGCTCCAGCTCGCGAACGTTGCCCGGCCACGCATACTGCATCATCTGTTGCAAGGCGTCCTGCGAAAATCCGATGGTCTGTTTGCGATAGCGAGTGCGATTGCGGCCCAGAAAATGCTGCGCCAAGAGCGGAATGTCCTCGCGCCGGTCGCGCAGCGCGGGCAGATGAATTTCAACGGTGTTGATGCGGAAGAGAAGGTCTTCGCGGAAGTTGCCGGCCTTGGCTTCTTCGTCGAGTTTGGCATTGGTCGCGGAGAGAATCCGCACATCGACGCGCCGCGTTTGCGACGAACCCACTCGCTCCAGTTCGCCAGTCTCCAGCACGCGCAACAGCTTGGCTTGCTGGCGCAATGGGACATTCGCAATTTCGTCCAGAAACAATGTGCCGCCGTTGGCCAGCTCGAACCTTCCAATGCGATCAGTGCGCGCATCGGTGAAAGCGCCTTTGACATGGCCGAAGATCTCGCTTTCGAAAGTTCCTTCGGGCAGCCCGCCGGCGTTCACGGCCACCAGCGCCATGCGCGCGCGGGGCGAGGCGGCATGCAACAGGCGTGCGACGATCTCCTTGCCGGTTCCGTGCTCGCCAGTGATGAGCACGTTGGCATCAGATGGACCGACCTGCGCAATCAGTTCCAGCACTCCTCGCATGGAGGGCGCGCCGGCCACAAACTCCGGCATACCTTCGGCGCGGAGTAAGCGATTTTCCAGCTCCAACTCGCGCGCGCGCCGCAGTGCCTGGCGTAACTCTGCGTGTACGCGAATCAGCGAGAGCAGCCGTTCGTTCTCCCAAGGCTTCTGAATGAAGTCGCGTGCGCCGCGTTTGATGCTTTCGACGGCCAGATCAATGTTGCCCCACGCCGTCATCACAATCACCGGCAACCGCGTATCGAATTCGTGGATGCGCGCCAGCAGGTCCAGGCCCTCCTGGCCGGAGGTAGTGTCGCGCGTGTAGTTGAGGTCGATCAGCAGCACATCGTATTCGCGATGGCCCAGTTCCTCCAGCAGCGCTTGCGGCGAGCGCACACAATCCACCTCGATGCCGTGCGGGCGGAGCAACAGCTCCACGGCTTCCAGGATGTGCGCCTGATCGTCGGCAACCAGTACCCGGATTGGTTCATTCTTATTGGAGATGACTTGCCTCCACCGCGCCGGTTTTTGCATCGGTAATTGAGATACCGTATCCTTCAAGGACGCTGCCCGTGGCGCGCCGCACCTCGATGCGTGCCTTCTCGTATGCGGTCTCTGCCGCCACCAGCGCCGACTCGGCCAGTGCCAGGTCGTGCTCAGCCGTGAGCGTCTGCTGATTCGATCCCGCGCCCAGTTTTTGCTCTTTCTGCATGATATCCAGCGTACGCTGCGCCAGATCGCGCGCCTTGCGGGCTGCCTCCACACGGCTGGCGCCCTGCTCCAAAGCATAGCGCGCGCTGCGCACCTCGATGCGAATGCGCTTTTTCAATTCCTCCAGATACACCTGCGACTGGCGGTACTCCAATTCGGTGCGCGTCTGATCTGCTTTGGCGATACGGTTGCGCAAGGGAACGCTCAATTGAAAGCCAACGCGGTATTCGGGCGCGGTGTTGTTCAGTGCGCTTTCCAGCGCGCCGCCGTAGCTCTGCGGAAGAATCGATGTGACCGACGCGCCTTGATAGCTGGAATTTTTTGTGCCCGCCGCGCCCGTGCCCACATACACACCATAAAGGCTCAGCGCCGGCAACAAAGCATTGCGCGCGCTCTTGCGACTCAACTCGCGATTCTGCAAATCCAAGCTAGACTCCAGCAGTTCCGTGCGATTCTTGAGCGCATCGGCAATCATATCCTGCACTGGCTCTGTGACCGCCTGCGCCGTCCTGCCAATGTGATCCACCGGAATCACCGGCATCTCTTGAAGCATCGGATCGTCGAGCGAGCGAGTAATGGCGTTCTTCATGTAAAGCTCTTGTAACTCCAGATCAGTGCGCGCCACGGTCAACTCCTGCTCGCGTACGGCAAGTTCTCCTTCCGCTTTCAGCACATCCATCTCCGGAATCGCCTGTAACTCAAGCTGCTTGCGGCTGGTATTCAGTGTCTCCGTGGCAAAAGCCACCGAGCGCTCGCCCACCTGCTCATTATCATAGGCGCTCACCAGATCCCAGTACAGATCGCAGATCTGAGTTACCGTCGCGATCACTTGAGCGCGAAAGGCAATGTCGGAGATCTTTTGATTGGTGCGGGCGATGCGCAAAAAGCGCAGGTTCGGCCCCAGCCCAAAGCCGGCCAGCAGCGGCTGCTGCACAAGCACTTCCATCGATGAAGAAAATGATGGGCTAAAGTAATCGTAAATTCCGTTGGAAGTCAACCGGCTGCTATTCCAGACCACCTGCAAGCTGCTCCCTGTGGCAAAGGACTGACTGTAAGTTATGTCCGCCGCGGTGGTGTTGAATTTGTAAATCGGGACGCCTTCCACCTGCAGGTTGGTCAACTGCTCGGAGGTGTGGTCAGTATAGAGGTTGGCGCCGATGATCGGATCGTAGCCGGAGACCGTAGTGCCCGTTCCCAGCGTCGATGAGACAATGCCCGATGCGCCGGAGCCTGCGCCGCCCGCGCCGCTCGAGGTGCCGCCCGCGCCGGTCCCGGCTCCCGCGCCGCCCGCGCCGCCTCCCGGCGTTCCCGATACCACTCCGGTGTTGACTCCGCGCACCGAGCCGCCCGCCCGTGTGCGCTGAACATCCATCTGCGCAATCGGCATGTTATAGCGCGCGATCACCAGATCGAGATTATTTTCAAGCGCCAAGTCGATGGCGTTGCTTAACGTCAAATAAAGTTTGCCGTCGCGCACCAGTGAATCCAGAAGCACGGAGTTATCCATGCTGGGCGGAGGCACAGTTTTGCCGCGATAAGCGTCGATGGGGTTGTAAGAGCTGCGTAGCAGTTGGTCAAAGGGAATGCCGTTCTGAACAGTCTGCGTGGTTGCGGCTGCCGGCGCGGGAGTTTCGACAGAAGCCTTTGCTGCCACCGGCTCGGCGGCCAGCACCAGTCCGGCCTGCAACAGCAGAATGGCCGCTAAACAGGCTGCGCAATAGCTTCGCTGAGTCATAACTTTCTTCGCGCATTGCAAGGCCATAAAGTCTTTGACCCGATTTATCTTTATCGAATTCATTTAACACTTACCTCCGCAGCCTTTAGCATTTCATCGCGTTTTAGCCAGCCGTCGCGCAGCTCGAGGATGCGCTTGCCGTAGTGGGCGTTTTCTTCAGAGTGCGTCACCTGCACAATGGTTGTGCCGGCGCGATTGAGCTCACAAAAGAGTTCCATGATTTCGCGCGCCTGGGTGGAGTGCAGGTTGCCGGTAGGCTCATCCGCCAGCAGCAGCGCCGGCGCGTGAACCACTGCGCGCGCAATGCCCACCAGTTGCTGCTGCCCGCCAGAAAGCTGCGAAGGAAACAGGTCCTTCTTGGCAACAATCTGAAAGCGGTCGAGAATGTCGGCCACCATCCCCTGCCTCTCTTGTGCGGGAAGATTCTTGTAAGAGAGTGGAAGATCGATGTTCTCGGCGACGGTAAGATCGTCCAGCAAATGATAACTCTGGAAAACCATGCCGATGCGCTGACGGGCCAGGTCAGCGCGCTGTTTTCGATTCAGCTTATGCACCGCCGTTTCGCCAAACCAATACTCTCCCAGCCAGCCGTCGTCGAGCAGCGCCAGCACATTCAGCAGCGATGACTTCCCCGCTCCCGACGGACCCATCACGGTGACAAACTCGCTTTCCTTGATGGTGAGTCCAATGCGGCGCAACACCCAGGTTTCGGCGTGACCGGCCTTATAACTGCGTTCTACGTTTTTCAGTTCAATCATGCATTACTCCGATCTCAAAGCAAGAATTGGGTCAACCGATGCTGCCCGGCGGGCCGGCAGCCAGGCCGCAACAACGGAAGTCGTGGTAAGAACCAAAACAACCGCAGCGAAGGTAAGTCCGTCGTGCGCCTGAACTCCATATATGTAACTGCTAGCAAACTTGACGGCGAACCAGGCCATAGAGCCGCCAATGGTAAGTCCTATGCCGACGAGCAAGAAGGCGCGTCGGAACACAAGGTTGAGTATGTTGGCCTGCGGCGCGCCCAGAGCGATGCGCAGGCTGATCTCGCGCGTGCGCTGCGCCACGGCAAACGAGAGCAGTCCGTACAATCCCACCGAGGCCATCATCAGCGCCAGCCCCGCAAAGCTCTCCAGCAGATGCGAGATCAAGGTTTGACTCCCAAAAGAATCTTCGACCGCTTCGTGAATGGTTTTCACGTCGGTGGTGGTGGCGTCGGGCGCCACCTCGTGCAGCGCCTTGTCGAACTGGGCGCGCAGCGTGTCGGCGGGAACCGCGCCGCGAATCGCCACTTGAATGAAGGCCGTCGCTATGCCGTACAACGGCGTTCCCGGCTCTGTCTGCGCCAGGCAGAAGTACATTTCGGGCTTGGTCGCATCGGTGACCTTAGCCTGTTTCACGTCGCCAATGACGCCGACGATGCGCATCTCCGCGAATCGTCCGGTTTTGCCCATGCCGAAGGTATGACCGATGGGGTTCTGGCCGGGGAGAAACTTATTGACGAAAGCCTGGTTCACGACCACTACAGGCGGCGAAGTGGATGAATCGTCCTCAGTGAAGAACCGGCCGCGGAGCATGGGAATTCCCAGTGCTTCAACCAGTCCAGCCGAGGCCAGCCGGCCAGCAAAACTCGGAGTCTGCCCTCTAGGAACTTCTTTATGATCCAGGTTTCCCATGATCATCACGGCGAACTCCGCGCGCAAAGGCAAGACCGAGCTGAGCGCGGCCACCTGTACGCCGGGAATAGCGCGCAGACGCTCCAGCAACGGAAGATAGGTGGTGCGCACGATATTGGTGTCCGTTGGCGCGCCAGCCAATTCTTCGAGCTGGTGCGACCCGCCGTTGAGGATGATGCCCCCGGTAAGCACATTCTGTTGTGTGAAGCCGAGCGGCACTGAGCGCAGTGCGTGAATGGTGCGCAGAAAGAAACCGGCGCCCACCAGAAAAATCAGCGTGAGGGAAATCTGCGCCACCACCAATGCTTCGCGAGTGCGATTCTGGCTGGCCGATGCGGTGCTGCTCACGCCACGCAGATCGCCCTGCGCATCGCGGCGCATGGCACGCAGCGCGGGAAAGATGCCTACCACAACCGCGGTGAAAAGCGTGAGCGCAACCATTGCAGCAATTACGCGGCCATCCAAATGAATAGCGTTGGTCAGCGGCAACTGGCGATGGATCTGCCGCCAAAGCAGCTTGATCGCGGTCTGTCCCAGGAGCAATCCAAAGACAGCGCCAACGCCGCTCAGCAAAAGGCTTTCGACAATGGTTTGTTGCAGCAGGCGCAATCGGCTTGCGCCCAGGGCCGCACGCACGGCTTGCTCGCGGCTGCGCGAAACCGCGCGCGCCAGCATGAGGCTGGTGACGTTGAGGCAAGCCAGCAGCCAGATGCCGAAGACCACCGCATAGAGCAGCAGGAGCGGCTCGCGCGCATCGTTGCTGAGCGACTGCTGGTAGCCGGTGACGGCAATGCGCTTGGGAACGTCGTCCTCGCTCACCTCTTTCGCAATGATGGCCTGCGCCCGGCTCAGCGCCGCGGTCAGTTGCGCCGCGCTCATCCCCTCCGGAAGCCGCGCGTACAGGTCGCCCAACACTTGGTTATCGCCGCTCATGGCCGAGCGGTTGGCCGCAGTCAGCGCAACGGGAGACCAAATCTGCATCAACTCGTTTGCCGGGAACGCAAAGCCGCGCGGCATCACGCCCACAATGGTGTACGCCTCGCCCTTGATGGTGAGCGTCTTGCCCACGATCTGCGGATCGGCCGAGTAGAGTTTGCGCCACACATCTTCTCCCAGCAAAACCACGCGGTTGCGGCCAGGCTCGTTCTCATCGTCGCGAAACACGCGGCCCAGAATCGGATTGACACCCAACAGTGTCAGCAGACGGGCTTCCACGTCCGTCCGAAACACCTGATAACGTCCGCCGGGACTGACGACGCTGGCCGAAGCGCTGCCGAACGCCGCTCCAATTTGCAACTGGGGGCCAACCGAATCGCGCAACTGCAACATGTTGGCATAACTCATGCCGTAGTAGGGCCGGCCCCCGGAGAACTCGACCGCCTCGATGCGGTCCGGATGCGCATAGGGCAGCGGACGCAGCAGAATTCCATTCAGAATGGTGAAGACCGCGATGTTCGCGCCCAGCCCCAGAGCCAGCACGGTTACTGCGGTGAAGGTGAAGCCCGGCGACTTGCGCAACTGCCGCAGTGCGTAACGCACATCCTGCAATATCGATTGCATCGCTCGTGTCCTTTCTACTCGATAAAGTCCGCCCTGCGCGCCTATTCCGTTCGCAGAGCCTGCATGGGTTCGACTGCCGCTGCGCGCCGCGCAGGCAAGGCCGCGGCTAGAGTCACCATGACAGCGGTCAGAATCACCGCTCCCGCAAGAGTGATCGGATCGAATGTGGTTACGCCATAAAGCTGACTGCGGAAAAGTCGGGCCAGCGCGACGACCGAAGGAAGCGCAATAGCTGTTGCAATGGCCGCGATGATGGCCATCTCGCGCACCACCAGCACAACGACGCCCGACCGCTGTGCGCCTAACGCCAAGCGCACGCCGATCTCGCGGGTGCGCTGCTCGGTGGAGTACGCCAGCACGCCATAGAGGCCCACGGCAGCCAGCACCATGGCCAGGACAGAAAACCCAGTGGCGAGAAATGCCAACGCGCGCTCATCCGAAGCGCTGTTATTTACCTGGACTTCCATGGAGCGCAGGCCTTCAACCACCAGAGCCGGGTCGAGCTGATGAATCGTCTGGCGGATTGCGGTTCCAACGTTCTCCGGCGCTTGCGCGGTGCGCGCATAAACCTGCACGCCTCCCGGATGCGGCTCCTGCTGATAAGACCTGTAGACTTCTGGCACCGGGTCGGTACGCAGATCAGCGTGCTTGATGTCTCCCACGACGCCGACAATGGTGGTGTCAAGTTTTACGTCGTTGCCTCGGCCTTCGCCCAGCGCACGGCCTAGTGCATTTTGCGCGGAACCGTAAAAGCGCTTCGCGAAGGCGAGGTTGACGATGGCCACCTTCGGCGCTGGCTGCGTATCCGCCGGGGTGAATTCTCTGCCCGCTAAAAGCGGCTGTCGCAGCGTGGCAAAGTAACCGGGCGCGACCCACGGTTCTTCAAAGTGCAGTCTCTCGTCCTCAGACGGTTTGTAACCTTGCACTGTAAAACTTGACCGTTCCGTATCTCCAGTCAGTTCAGGATCTGTGGTGGCAGAAACATTGGTTACGCCTGGAATCTGGCGCAGGGCTTCGAGCGCGTTGGTCACAATCTGCGGCGTGCGGTCTTCGCCGTAGCCAGAGTTCGTGGGATCGAGCGAGAAGGTGGCAAGATGCCCTGTGTCGAAGCCCACCGATTGATGGCGAAGATTGTCGAGCGTGCGCACGAACAATCCCGCGCCGCCGAGCAGGAGAACACTGAGCGCGATTTGCGCGCCCACCGCAACTTTGCGGAATCGCTGCGAGGCCTTCGACGCCGTTCCCGCATTCTGGCGCAGCGTTTGGGCGAGATCGGGCCGCAGAAAATGAAGCACTGGCGCGATGCTGAACAGCAGGCTCACAACAAGAGAAATCCCCAGCATGAACAGCAACACACGCGTGTCGATCGAGGCCGAGTACGGTTCTTCGCCGGGATCGGCGCTAGTCAGCAGACGCACCAGCATTGTGGCAACCGCGGGCGCTAGAGCAAGACCTGCGGCTGCGCCTGCCAATCCGAGCAACCCGCCCTCCACCAGCAGTTGCGAAACGATGCGGCTCCGTTTCGCGCCGAGTGCGTAGCGCATCGACATCTCGCGCGCCCGGCCGGCGGCGCGCAATAGCAGCAGCGTTGCTATGTTGATGGCGCACATCGCGACCAGCAAGCCGGCCATGCTCATCAGGATGATCAGCGGCGTCTTCAGTTCCGTGCGGCCAGGCGAAAAGCCGGTCGAGTCGTCCACTACCTGGAGCCGCGAATTGTCGAGAAAATCCTTTTTGAAATGCTTTGACCTCGATTTGTAAAGAGTCAATTCATACGCACGCAGCGAGTGCCACAGCGGCCCGAGTCCCGCTTCAGCTTGAGTCGCGCTGATGCCCGGTTTTAGCCGCGCCACCAGTGTGAGCCAGATAGACTGATGGTTAGTCAAGTCATTCAGAGGCGCTCTCCACGGGATGGCGGTCTCCACCATGCTGACAGGAATGAACAAGCCGGGCCGGTAACCGCCAATGGCCGACTGAAAGTTTTCCGGAGCCACACCGAGGATAGTGAAGGGATGGCCGTTGATGAGCACGGTTTGGCCTGCCACGTCGCGCGACGCGGCGAATCGCGCTTTCCAGTATTCATAACTGAGCACTACTACCGGATTGGCATTCTTCGCAGTATCGTCCTGCGGAGTCAGCAAGCGGCCGAGGGTTGGCTTGAGGCCGAGCAATTGAAAGTAATTCCCGGTTACGATCTCGGCGTCCTTGTTCTCGGCCTGGTTATGCCACGAAAGGCCTACGCTGGTTTTTTCGGCTGCCAGCATTCCCGCAAAAACCTGATTCTGATCGCGCAGATCCTTGTACATGGGATAGGAGAAGTAATTATTGATATCGCCTCCGAAGCTGCTGCCTGAACCGGAAAAGCCGCCTGTCCATACGAAGCGAACCAGTTCCCTGGGCCGCTCGACCGGCAACATGCGCAGCAACACCTGGTCGAAGAGCGTGAAGACGGCGGCATTTGCGCCCAGCCCCAAAGCAAGCGTGACGATCACGGTGAGCGTGAACCCCGGCGACTTGCGCAACTGGCGCAGCGCGTAGCGGATGTCTTGGATAATTGTCTGCATCTTCGAGTCCCTCTCTATTCGGTTCGTAATGCCTGCATGGGTTCAATGGAAGCGGCGCGGCGCGCGGGGATAAAACCCGCAACAGCAGCACAGATGCCGAGCACCAGGGTTGCGCCAGCCAGAGCAAGCGGGTCGGCCCCGCTGACTTCATATAGCTGGCTGGCCATCAGATGACCGGCAATGAGGGCGGCCGGAATGCCGAGCCCAAGGCCGATGAGAATCTGCCACAGCGCGCCGCGCATGACGATGGCGACCACGCTCGAGCGCGTGGCGCCGAGAGCCATGCGGATACCGATCTCGCTGGTGCGGCGAGCGACAAAGTAAGACATCACGCCATAAAGTCCGACCGAGGCAAGAATCAACGCAAGAATTCCGAAGAGGCTGGTGAGCCGCGCGATCAGGCGTTCCTGGTTGAAGTTTCCAGCTACCTGAGCATCGAAAGACCGCAGATCCATCACGGTGAGATTTGGATCGATGCCGGCCAGGGTGCGCCGAATCAGCGCGTCCACATTCTGCTGCGGCGTGTTGAAGTCGAGAATCATGGCGTTGACAAACATCGATTGCGTTTCGGTTGAAATCAGCATGTCTTCTTTGTAGCCCGTGAACTGCTGAGCGAGCGGGCGCAGATAAAGAGGGCGCGCTGGATCGCGCGGATTGTTCATCTTGAAATCGTGAAAGACACCCACAATCTCCCAACCGCCCGAGTACTGCGGAAGGTCGATGCCGAAGTGCTGACCCACCGGGTCCTGGTTGGGATAGAAGCGCTTGACGAAAGCTTCGTTGACCACGGCGACCTGCGGCGAAGCAGCCGTGTCCTGCTCGGTGATGCCGCGTCCGCGCACCATAGACACGCCGATGGAATCGAGAAAATGCGGAGTGACGCGATCCCAGGTCGAACCGCAATTGACGTTTGGCCCCGGCATTGGATGACCCTGCTGGATGACGCACTCGCCCCAGTTATCGCCTTCCAGAGGGCTATAGAGCGCCATGCTGATGTTGGCCACGCCCGGCAGCGCGGAGAAGCGATCTTCAATCTGGCGATAAAGCGCAGGCAGACGATCGACGGTATAGCCGGCGCCGGCCGGATCGAAATGCAACACGTAGCGGTTGGAAGTGGCGATGCCCAACTTCTGATGCTCCAGGTTGGCCAGCGATTTGGTCATCAGAATGGCTCCGGCGAGCAGAACCAAAGACAGCGCGGCTTGGAATACAACCAAAGATTTCTGCGGCAGCGAAGAGCGGTCGCGCGTGGAGCGGTTGACGCCGCGCAGCGACTCGGCTGGTTGTGCGTGCGACGATAACCACGCCGGCCCTGCGCCGAACAGTACACCCGTAATCAGAGAAATCAGGAACGCAAATCCAAGCACGGGCAGCGATGGGCTGGCCCCGATGGGTAGATGTTTGGCATCGGGAAAGGCAAGCGCAAGAATGGTGTGCGAGCCTGCATACGCGACAACCAATCCAGCCAATCCGCCTAGGCAGCTCAAAAGCACGCTCTCGGTGAGAATCTGCCGGATGACGCGGCGGCGGCCCGCGCCCAGAGCCATGCGCAGCGCGATGTCCGCACGCCGCGTTGTGGCCCGCGCCAGCAGCAGGTTGGCGATGTTGGCGCAGGCGATGAGCAGCACGACGCAAGAGAGAATCATCAGCATCTTCAGACCCTTGCCCGTTTCCTGTTGCAAGTTTTGAATTCCGCCGCCGCCGGGTGTGATGACCACATGCTGCTTGGGAATGACGCTCGCACCTCCATTGGCGGTAAGCAACGGGCGAGTATAAAGCCACTGGCGCAATGCGGCGGTAAGCTTCGTTTGCAATGCGCCGATGTTTGTGCCGGCGCGCACCCTGCCCAGCGGGTAAAGCCAGTTGGACTCTTGGTGATGGAGGATGGAGCTTGGGCCCCGGGCATAAGGTTCCGTCTGAACCGGCATCCAGAAATCGGGCGGATTGTCTGATACGCGGTCTCCAAAAAATCCGGGCGGCGCGATGCCGATAACGGTAAAAGGCCGCGCCTGAATGTAAATCGTCGATCCCACGATCGCGGGATCTCCAGCGTATTCGCCCTGCCACGCCTGGTAGCTGAGCACCGTTGTGGGCGGCGCGGCGGGAGTGTCATCGCTGTTGCTGAACACGCGCCCCGCATAAGCGCCCAGGCCCAATGTAGAGAAGTAATTGCCGGAGACGAATTCGCCGTGCAGCGACTTGGGCAACGCATTGCCGCGCCGCACGCTCCATGGCCATTGGCCGGCCTGCGCCACGGCCAGTTGCTCAAACTCCGGCGCGGAGTTTTTCAGATGCAGATAAAGGTCGTAAGAGAAGATGGAGAAATCGCCATTGGTTGCGGCATCGCCTGGGAATCCGCCATCCACGCAGCAATCGTCCGTGTCGCCGATACGATAGAGGCGCGCGGGGTCGGTGACCGGAAGTGAACGCAGCAGGATGCCCTGGATCAGCGTGAAGATCGCGGTGTTGGCGCCAATGCCCAGCGCCAGCGTGACGATCGCCGTCAGCGTGAATCCCGGCGACTTGCGCAGTTGGCGCAGCGCGTAGCGAATGTCCTGAATAAATGTCTGCATCTTCGCGGTCCCTCCAATTCTCAGATTCTGTTTCTATTCCGCGCGCAATGCCTGCATGGGTTCAATGGAAGCTGCGCGCCGGGCGGGAAGCAATGCGGCGACCGCCACGGCCAAAAGTAGAATGCATAGCGCGCCGATAAGAGAAAGCGCATCCAGCGGGCGCACTCCAAACAACACGGCGGACTCAACACGCGCTACGGCCACAGCCAGCACGAGGCCTATCGCCAGGCCAATGATAGCCATGCCCGCGGTATCGCTCAAAATCAGCCAGGCCGTACCCTCGCGGGTTGCGCCCAGCGCCATGCGAATACCGATCTCGCGCCGCCTTTGCGTGACGCGAAAAGCCAGGAATCCGTAGAGTCCCGCCACGGTGAGAGCCAGCCCTATCAGGCCCAGCGCGCTCACCAACTCGGCCATCATCTGGAAGTCGCCTGTCGAGTAACGAATAAGCTCCGGCAGCGAAGTCATCATCATTGGATCCAGCAGCGGGTCGGTGTGAATGAGCGCTTGGCGCGTCGCCTGGGCCATACTCATCGCGTTCTGCCCGGTTTCAATAGCGAAGGTGATCTCGCCCATATTCGAGAAGCGAAATGGGAGGTACATATAGGGCTCGGGAATCTCACCAATCCGGCTGATAGGAGCATCCTCGGTGATGCCGACAACGCGGGCTTCGAGATCAGCGCCATTGCTGAAGCCGGGCAGGCGCACAGTCTGGCCGATGGGGTCTCGGGACGGCCAGTACTTGCGCACCATGGCCTGACTGACCAGTACAACCGGGGGGCCGTCCGCGTCGTCGGCAGTCGTAAATCCGCGGCCTCGCACCACGCGAGTTCCGACGACGTTAAGAAATTCCGGGCTGACCGCGTTGTATTTGATTTCCACCGGATCGCGCAGTTCGGGATGGCTGGAGAGCAATGTCTTGGCCGCAATGCCATCCTCGGAGAGCATGATCGGCGAACGAATGCCATAGGCCACGCGCTCCACGCCAGGTAGCGCCTTCATGCGCGCGATTGCAGCATCGCGTTCAGCCGCCTCCGGCTCCTGTGTAAAGGCGATCAGCACCTGGTTGCGCGTCACCCCGATGGGCTGCGTGCGCGTGTTGAGGAAGCTGCGCACCAGCGCGCCGGTGGAAACCAGCAGCGCGAAGGAGATGCCGATTTGCAGCCAGACGGCGGCGCGGCGCAAAACTGGAGTTCTGCCTGTGGCGCGCGTCGCCATGCCGGTTCGCAAAACCGGCAGCAGTTGCGGCCGTGCGACTTGGCCGAGCGGAACCAGCGCCAGCAGCAGCATGGTCACCAGCGCCGCCAAGCCCGCAAAGAGAAATACCCGCCAATCCACTTGAAAACTCGCCGCCTGACCGAAAGAGTTCAGCATCTCCGGTGCACGGGTAAGTAGGTACGGCAGCAGCGCTGCAATCCCCACAGCCAGGCCAAGGCCGGCAACAAGACCCAATGCGCAGAGCAACAGATTCTCGATGAGCAACTGCCGCGCGACCGCCCAGCGCGTGGCTCCCAGGGACAAGCGCAGAGCTATTTCGGGACTCCGAGCCAGGGCGCGCGCCAGCAGCAGATGAGTTACGTTCACGATCGCCAGCAGAACGACGCAGCCGACGATGGCAAACAGCACCAGGCCGCTGGTCCCCGCGCTGCTCATGCGATAACGGAAGTCGCTGACGGCCCTCGCGCCGCGTCCATGATTGTCGGCTGGGTCGGCAGCCGCCAGAGCGCCAGCCACTGCGGCGACCTGATCGTTGGCCTGCGCAGCGGTTGCGCCCGGCGCCAGGCGGCCGAGCAAGTTCAACCAGCGAAACTCCTTCGAGGTCAGTTCCGTATCCCCACCCGACACAACCGCCGCCCACGCCTCAATTGGTATCCACAAGTCACGGTCACCACCGTTGTCAATCTCGCGAAACTCCGGCGGCAAAACGCCCCAAACGTCCACCTGGCTCACGCTGCTCTTGCCGTGGCGCAGCGCAATCTGCCGGCCAACAATGCCCGGATCGCCGGCAAACTGCCGCTGCCAGAAGCGATAGCCCAGCACCACGCCGGGATGCGTGCGCAACCGCTCCGCGTCACTCCCGGTAAAGGTGCGTCCCAGCAGCGGACGCACACCCAACACACTAAAAAAGTTGTTGGAGACAACATTGGTCAGCAGCAACGTGGAAGTGCCGTCGAGATTGGGCATCATGCTGCCGCGACGGCCAATGGCAACCAGGCCCGCGGATGGCCCTTTGAACGCCGTGCTCCGCTGCGCCGCTGCAAGGTAATCGGAGTAATTGAAGTAACCCTCCGAGTCTTGGCTAGTCGTGGCGAAAACACGCACAATTTCGCCCGGATGCGGAATCCGCATGGGACGCAGCCACAGCCCGTCCATCAGGCAAAAGATGGCTGAGCTTGCGCCCAGTCCCAGGGCCAGCGTCAGCACGGCCGTCAGTGTAAATCCCGGCGACTTGCGCAACTGCCGCAGCGCGTAGCGAATGTCCTGAGTGATTCCCTGAATCATAGATGCCTCTCCGATTCCGTTCCTATTCCGTGCGTAACGCTTGCATGGGTTCTATTGAAGCCGCGCGCCGCGCCGGAATAAAACAAGCGGCCAGCGCGACCACGCAAAGCAAAACCGCCACCGACGTGAAGGTCAACCAGTCAGTTGTTCCAATGCCAAACAACATCCCCCGCAGGAAGCGTGTGAAGGCGAACGAAACCACAAGGCCAACAGCCAGCCCGGCGAATGTTAAGCGCAATCCTTGCGCCAGCACCTGGCGGAAAACATCTCCCTTCGCCGCTCCGAGCGCCATGCGGATTCCTATTTCATGCGTGCGTTGCCGCGTGGTGTATGCAATCACGCCATAGATTCCAACTGCCGCCAGCAGCAAAGCCAGCAAGCCGAACGCGCCGGCGAAGGTCACCGCAATTCGCTCAAAGACATTTCCCATTTGCATGTTCGCTTTGAGGGTGGTCACGTTGTACACCGGCAAGTCAGGATTGAGGCCCTCAATCGTTTGCTCCACCGCGGAAGCCTGTGCCAGTGGGTCGCCGCTGGTGCGCACATGGAGAATGAGTTGGTCATCGTAGCGCTGCATCAGAGGCAAAAGCACCAACGGAGCTGCATCGTAAGTCATGCGCCGGTACTTTCCGTTGGCGGCCACGCCGACTACCGTATACGGATGCGAAGAAACATTAATGTGTTTGCCGATCGCGTTCTGTCCCGGCCAGTAGCGATCAACCAGCGCCTGGTTGACAATGGCCACCGGCTGCGCCGCCGCATTGTCCTGTTCGGTGAAGTCGCGCCCCGCGATAAGCGGCGTGTGCATCGTTTGCAGATAGCCCGGACCCACTTTTCCCCGATCCGCTTCCACCGATTGATGAGGAGCGGGCACGTAACCCTCCGGCAATATGCCTTCGGAATGAATGGTGAAACTGAGAGGCGAAAAATCCGCCAGGGTCGCCGACTGCACGCCCGGCAACTGCTTCACGCGTTCCACTAGCTGCCGCTCGAACTCCAGGCCCTTCGTATCGGAATAGCCCATTGGATCAAGGTCGAAGGAAATCAGCAGAACATGATTGGGATCAAATCCAGGATCGGATTCCTGAGCTTTAAGCAGGCTGCGAACGAACAATCCCGCGCACGTGAGCAGCAGAAGCGACAGGGCGACCTGTGCAATTACAAGTGTCGAAGAAAGGCGCGATTTGGAAAGTCCGCCGCTGGTGCTCAGTGCTTCATCCTTCAGTACCGACACCGGTGATAGGCCGGAAGCGCGCAGGGCGGGAACGATGCCGGAGACCGCGGCCGTGAAAATCGAGACGAGTATAGTGGCGAGGAAAACCACTCCGTTGACGTGGCCGTTCACTGAGAGCGGCAGCGTGACGGGAGGCAGGAAAGCAGCGAGGGATCTGGCCGTCCAAATGGTCAGGACCAGCGCAGTTCCTCCTCCAGCCAGCGCGATCACCAGATTCTCCGTCAGAAGTTGGCGCATCACCCGCCAGCGAGTTGCTCCCATCGACAAGCGGATAGCCATCTCGCGGCGGCGCGCAACCGAGCGCACCAGAAGCAAATTGGCGACATTCGCGCAGGCCAGGAGCAACAGAACCGCGGCCAGAGCCAGCAGAATCGGCAGCGTCCCATAGAGGTAGACGTTGGCTCCGAAGGGCGATCGCCAAAGCGGATCGGAGGAGATAGTGTTGGAGCCTTGATGCGCTTCGGGATAGCGCTCCACGATGCGCTGCATCAGAAGATTCAGCTCGGTGTCGGCCTGGCGTTGTGTAACTCCGGGCTTGAGCTTGCCGAGTATCTGGAGCCAGGAGACATCGCGATAATTGGGGCGATTCGATCCCCAGATTTGTGAATCCATGCCCAGCGGAATCCACGCATCAGCGCGCAATCCAGATTTGCATCCCTGAAATCCCCTGGGCGCGACGCCAACAATCGTGTAAGGATGCAGGTTGATCTGCATCGTCTTGCCTATGATTGCCGGGTCACCGTCGAAGCGGTTCTTCCATAAGTCGTAGCCCACCACGACCTCAGCAGCGCCCGCGCGCTCGTTGGCCAACGTGGGAAGAAGGGTTCTTCCCAGAACAGGCCGGACGCCTAGCACCTCGAAGTAATTCGACGAAGTCAGCGCGCCATAAATGCGCTCCGGCTTGCCTGACCCGGTGATGGCCATATAGTCGTCGTGATAGGCAAGCACTCCGGAAAAGCTGTGCGTCTGGTCCCGCAGGTCCGCATAATCCGGGTAGGAGAATGGAGGCGACGGATGCTCGCTTCTTTCTCCCCGCATCAGCGTGACCATGTCGCCGGTATGCGCGACGCCGGGAATCGGGTCCAGCAGGGTCGAGTTGATCCAACTGAAAACCGTGCTGTTGGCGACAATGCCAAGAGCCAGCGTACCCACCGCGAGAGCGGCGAATCCTGGATTCTTGCGCAACTGCCGCAACGCATAGCGAATGTCTTGAACGAGCGTGTTCATTTCAATTTCCTCGAAGACGCGCTATTCGGAGCGCAGCGCTTGCATGGGTTCAATGGAAGCCGCTCGCCTCGCCGGGATCAGCCCCGACAACACGACGGCAAGCGACAGCAACGCGGCGGCCGCAATATAGGACAGTGGATCAGAGGCGGTCACGCCGAAGAGCATCGAGCGTAAGAGACGCACTGCGGCAATCGAACCGAGCCCGCCCGTCACAAGACCGATCAGCACAACCACTGCGCTGCTTCCGAGCACGAGGCGGAAGATACCGGCGCGCGAAGAGCCGAGAGCCATGCGCAGAGCGAACTCGCGGTTGCGCTCAACAACAGCGTAGGCCATGACGGCATAGAGGCCGAGCATGGCCACCAGCAGGCTCGCCAGTGCATAGACGATGAGCAGCTCGGCCGGCAGACGCGACATCTGGTACATCTGGCCGATAACCTCGTCGTAGCTCATCAGGTTTTCGAGCGGCAGAGAGCGGTCGAGCGATGAGACGGCCCGACGCAGCTCGGGCGTAAGCGTGGCCAGGCTACCATTGGTGCGGACGGCGAATTGCGTGTAACTGGCGAAGCCGGCCTGTTCCATGGGCAGAAAGAGCAGCGGAGTGGGATCGGTATCCGACGGATTGTGATAGGTAAATTCGGGCACAATGCCGACGATCTGCCAGGATTTCTTGTCGTAGCTGATGATGCGTCCGAGAGCATCGCCGTTGGGCCAATACTTGCGGGCCATGGTTTCGTTGACGATGGCGGCGGGGAGCGATTGCTGGTTGTCGCTCGTCAGGAAGTCGCGGCCGCGCACCGGAGAAATGCCCATGGTGTGGAAGAAATTCGGGCCTTCGAAGTCGGTGATGACCTCCATGTCCTCGCCCTTGGAGGGCGTGTAGCCAGCAACGGAAAAATCCTGCGTATTGCCGGAGCCCTCGTCGCCCATGGGCAGATGCGAGGAGTAAGTTACGCCTGTCACGCCGGGCAGCGCGCGCAAGCGATCAACGAGCGCGGAGCGGAGCGCTGGAACCTGATCCTTTTTGTAGCCGGCGCGCGAGAAGGTGAGTTCGGCGGTCAGGCAATTAGCGTGATTGAAGCCGACCGGGCGGGAGAGGATGTTCAGCGCCGTGCGCGTCATCAAGCCACAGCAGACCAGAACCACAAAGCAGATGGCGAGCTGCAAGCCGAGCAGCACGCGACGGGTGAACTGCTTGCGTCCGGCGCCGACCACGGCAGCGCCACCGGCGCAGATGACGTCCTTCTGCGATGCGCTGAGCGACTGGCGAACCGGCGCCATGCCGCAGACCAGCGTAACCAGAATGGCCACTGCGGTGACAAAGACGAGAATGCGCGAGTCGGTCTGGAGGTTGAAGGCCAGTGTCGCGCCGAAGCTGGGCAGCAGGATGTAGAGAGCGCGCGAGATGCCGAGCGAGGCCAGCCAGCCGCAGAAGGCGCCGGCAGCGGCGAGCAATGCCGTTTCCGTTAAGGTCTGCGCGACGATGCGGCGCACCGGCGCCCCGAGCGCGGTGCGGATGGCGACCTCGCGGCGACGGCGGGCGGCATGTTGTCCGAGCAGAGAGGAAACATTCAGCACAACTAGAAGCAGGAGCAGAATGGAGGCGCCATAAAGCACCGGCAACTGCTCTCCAATCAGCCCATAGAAACCGCGCGCAAAGTGCGCCGCATCATCGAGATTGAGATCCCAGCCATTCAGGTTGTCTTCGGCGTGCTGAGCGGCGAAGCTGCGCGCGAGCTGATGAAGTTCAGTTGCGGCCAATGCACTGGCTACGCCCGGGCGCAAGCGCGTAACCACCTGCAGGCCGCGATGGGCCAGCGGATCCGCAGCGGGATCGGACGCAAGCGAGCGCGTGGCCGAGAGCGGAATCCAGGCCGACTCGGCCATGCCGCCGTAGATGCCGGCAAAGCGCGCCGGCGCGACACCGACGACGGTGAACAGATGACCGTTGACCGAGACGGTGCGTCCGGCGATGGAGCGGTCAGCGTTGAACAGCGAGCGCCAGAGCGCGTCGGAGAGCACGATCTCGTCGTGCTGGCCGTAGGCGCGATCGGAAGCGTTGGCATCAAAGAAACGACCCACCTCCGGTTGGAGGCCGAGTAAACGAAAGAATCCGGAGGAAACCTCGTCGGCCCAGATGGCGCGCGCCTCGCCGCCCTCGGCCGCAAGGCTGAGCTGTATGAGATTGAAAGCAGCGGCATCGGAAAAGCTGTGGCCCTGGTCGCGCAGGAAACTGAACTGGCGATAGTTGACCGAGTAGCCTGTCGAGCCGAGCACCGTGGCTGAGACAAAGCGCAACTCCGTTGGCTTTTGGACATGCGGCCACGGGTTGAACAGCACGGCGTTGGTCCACGTCGCCACCGTGGTCAGGGCGCCTATGCCCAGAGCCAGCGTGAGCACCACGGCGAAGGCAAATCCCGGAGCGCGGCGTAACTGCCGCAACGCGTAACGAATGTCGTACAGCAAGGTCTGCATTCTGACTCTTTCCTTTCGAGTTACTACTCTGACCGCAGCGCTTGCATGGGTTCAATGGAAGCCGCGCGCCCTGAGACGGCGATCATGGCAGCAATGGCAAAGAAAAAGCTGACAGGATCCAAGGGAGACATCTGGTAGAGCATCGATTTGAGCGGACGCACGGCGAGAAACGTGAGCGGAATGCCCACAGCCAAGCCTGCGACGAGCACCCACAGGCCTTCCCGCATGACCATGAACAGCACCTGCGCGCGGCTGGCCCCCAGAGCCATGCGCACGCCGATCTCGGTGGTGCGGCGGCTCACGCGGAAGGAGTGCGTGCCATAAAGCCCGGTAGCGACGAGCAGCGCGGCCAGTACGCCGAAGAATCCTCCCATGGCGGCAAACATTCGCTGCTGCGCATAGGATTTGTCGAACTGCTCCTGCTGCGTCATGGGCTGTTCCAGCGGCATGTTCGGATATAGGTTGGCGATGGTCTTGCGCACCTCCGGCAATAGCGCCATTGCCTCGCCGCGTGCGTGCACCTCGATGTGCATGGTGCCAAGCGAAGCTCCCTGCATTTGCGCGTAGTAAGCCATAGACATCGGCTTTTCATCCACCCCGTTGTACTTGCTGTCGCGCACTACGCCGATGATGGTCGCGCGGAACTTACCCCCCCCAAGCTGATGCCCGATGGGATTGGTGTTGGCGAGAAACTTCTTTACGAAGGTCTCATTGACCAGTGCTACCCGCTGCGTGTCCTGCGTATCGGAGTCGGTAATGTCGCGCCCGGCAAGGATGGGAATGCTCATTGTGTGGAAGAAGCCCGAGCCAACGCCGTTCGAGCGCAGTCCCTCACCCTGTTTCTCGACGCCATCGAGCATCAAGTCGCTGTTATCGGTCCAGCCGGAGCCGGGGCGGTTTTCGGCCATGGAGACGGACTCAACGCCTGGCAGTTGGCGCAACCGATCAAGCAGGGTACGATAAAAAACGTGCGGGTCGGCCTGCCCCTGCGGCGTGACGCCGAAGACTAGCAAGCCCTGCGTCTGCATGCCCAGGTTTTCGGTGGCGTAGTTGCGCAGCGTGCGCAAGAGCAACATCGCGGCCATCAGCAGCACCAGGCAGACGGCCAGCTGCCCGGCAAGCACAAAACGTCCACCCAGCACGCCGCCGCGGCCCGCCGTCGTGTTGGCGGCGGCTGCGCGCAGCACGCCCGCAACCGGGGCACGCATCGCGCTCCACAAGGGGACCAGCCCAAAGGCCAGCGCGGCCGCCGCGGAGATGGCCAGTGTAAAGAGAAGAACGCTGAGATCAGGGCTGAGGCCGGTTTCGATCCCGAACCAAGAAGACAGCAGGCGCGTGGCTGAGAGCGCGAAGAGCCAACCGAGCGCCGCTCCCGCCGTCACCAGCAGCAGACTTTCCGCGAGCAACTGGCGGAAGATGGTGCCCTGGCTTGCGCCGATGGCCAGCCGCAGGCTGAACTCCCTCTGCCGCGCCGTGTTGCGCGCCTGCACCATCATGGCCACGTTGGTGCAGGCGATCAACAGCACCAGCACGACCAGGCCCATGAGAATCCGCACCGGCTCACGATATTCCTCGTTGTAGCCGGCGATGCCTCGCGCGGGAACAAAATCCAAGAGCGGTTTCCATTGTTTGGGATCGATTGAGCCGATGCCCATCATGGCGGACTCGCCGAATGTGCCCGCCAGTGCCTGCTGCGCCTGAATCGGCGTTACGCCGGGGCGCAAACGCGCCATCATGCGCAGAGACCACCACTTGGGCGAAGCATAAAGCCCGTTGATTGCTGCATTGACCGCCGAGGGCATCCCCCAGGCGTTCAATTCCGTACGATTCTGCAAGGGAATCCAGAAGTCGGTCGCCGTGGCCGGCTCAATTCCTTTGAACCCATGCGCGGCGATGCCCACCACCGTCATGGGAACTCCTTTGACAAACAGCGTTTGTCCCAGAACGGAGGGATCGCGCGCGTAGCTCCGCGTCCAGTAGTCGTAACTGAGAACGGCGGTAGGCGTGTGGTTCTTTTCGTCGTTCAGCGTAAAGCCGCGGCCTCGCTCGATCCGCGCTCCCACACCAGAGAAGAAGTTGCCGCTAACCTCTTCCCCCTCGGCCTCCTCGGGAAGTTCGCCGTGGCGCACCGCTACGCTGCCGGTAAGGCCGAGCGGCGCGTAGCCAATCAACTCTTCGAAAACATCTCTGCGCTGGCGCAACGCCTCGAATGTCACCTCGGAAAAGGAAGTACTCGAATCTCCGGTATTGCCAGCCCCCGGAGGACCCCACTGGCCGTTGGCCATGCGCACGTAAGAGAGGCCTTCGGGGTGGCTGACGGGCAGCAACTGCATCAGGATCGCGTTCATCACGCTGAAAACCGCTGTATTCGCGCCAATGCCAAGGGCTAGCATCAGCACCACGACGAGCGTGAATCCCGGTGATTTGCGCAATTGCCGCAACGCGTAACGTATATCACGAAACAACACGGCTATGCCTCCACTTCCTCTTCAAGCTTTTTCAGTTCCTGCTCGGAAACAACCTTTCCGTCGAAGAGATGCACCTCGCGCTGCGCGTGCTTGGCAAAGCGCGGATCGTGCGTCACCATGCAAATCGTGGATCCTTCGCGGTGCAGATCGGTCAGCAGATGCATCACTGCTTCGCCGTTCTTCGAATCCAGGTTGCCGGTGGGCTCATCGGCCAGCAGAATCGACGGCGAACCGGCCAAGGCGCGCGCCACGGCCACGCGCTGCTGTTGGCCGCCGCTGAGTTGCGCCGGATAGTGCCTCATGCGATGCGCCATGTTCACCCGCTCCAGCGCTTCCTTCACGCGCTTCTTGCGCTCCGCCGACGGCATCCCCGCGCGATAAGTCAGCGGCAACTCGACGTTCTCTTCCACCGTCAGATCGCCGATCAGATTGAAGCTCTGAAAGATGAAGCCGATCTCCTGGTTGCGAATCCGCGAGCGGTCGCCGAAGCTCAGGTTCTCTACCGGGTTGCCATTGAGCAGATACTTGCCGCCCGTGGGCGTGTCGAGCAGGCCAAGAATCGAGAGCAGCGTGGATTTGCCGCAGCCCGAAGGGCCGGACATGGCCACATACTCGCCCCGCGAGATGGTCAGGTGAATGCCGGAGAGCGCGTGCGTCTCCACTTCGTCGGTGTAGAAGACCTTGGTCAGATCTTCAATTTCAATCAGCTTGTCATTCGATACCATTACTCTCCCCCTCATGTGCGGTCAGTGATTAGTGATTAGTGGTCAGTGATCAGATTTGAGTTGTCAGTTTTCAGAAACCAGTTGTCCGTGGTCGTCGCCTCGCTGCTCACAAACCACTGACCACTAATCACTGTCCACTGTCTTACTCCAACCGAATTCGATCCACGTTGTCCCAGCGCGACATATCGGAAAGAATCACCGTGTCGCCTTCCTTCAATCCTTCAAGCACCTGAATGCTGTTCACCGAAGCGCGACCCACCTTCACCGGCACTCGTGTGGCGCCCTTGCCGTCGGCATCAACCCTGAACAAGCTCAGCGTCGAATTCTCGTTGCCCAGCGCGGGACGGCCCACATAAAGAACATCCGTCATCCGCTCCAGGTCAATTGTCCCGTCCACGCTCAGCGATGGAACCGCGCCCGGAGGCAGCGGCCCATCAAGCTCTACGTCAACCGTGCGCGTTCCGTTCACGACAGTGGGATCGATTCTGGTAACGTGGCCGGGAATAACGCCGTTGTGCGTATCGATCGAGGCCTGTTGCCCAATCTGAATGTCGCGCGCCTGCGTCTCGGCAATTTGCAATGCGGCCTTGAGCTTGTCGAGCTGAATCACCTCGGCCACCGAAGTGCCCGCCGTCACGTGCTGGCCCACCTGCAACGGAACCGTCAGCGCCGCCACTGCGCCGGAGATTCCCGCCCTCACCTCAAGCGCCTGCGATTGTTTCTCGTAAAGGTCCAGCAGCGCCTTGGCCTGATCGATCTTGGTCTGGGATGAAGCGAGCTGAACCTCGATGGCCCTCTGATTCACATCGAGCTGCTGTTGGCTGAGCTTGTGCTGAACAGTCAATTGATCGGCCGTGTTTTTTGATTTGTTGTAGGCAATGCCGGCGATCACGCCCAGGTCATAGAGAGCTTTGTCCGTCTGCGCCTGCAACTGGTCCTGCGTATAGTCGGAGTTCACCTGCGCCGCCGCAGTCTTCTTGTCCATCAGCGTGCTTTCGAGCGTCGCCTGCAGGCTCTTGTAGTCGGCCTGCGCCGCCTTCATCGCCAGCTTCGCGTTCAGCAGCTCCTGCTCTAGTTGCGGATCGGCCAGGTCCATCAGAATCGTGTCTGGCGTGACCTTGGCGCCGGGCAGCACGCGGATGCGGACAACAGTCGCGTCCGTCTGCGCGGGAATCAGCTCGATGCTGTCCTCGCGCGGAACCAACGTGCCCGTAGACCCGCGCACCTGCCGGACCATCGGGCCGCGCTTGACCGTGTCCGGCCAAATCGTCGAGCGGTCCACCGTGGGCGCAGCCGGCTTAAGTCGCGACAGCCCAAGCAACGCCACCGCCAACCCCACCACCACCACGCCGGCCAGAATCCAGCGCCTGCGCTTCATCTTCTGCAACAAATCTGGGCGTGCGATATCCATGCCAGAAATCATTGCATTTGCCATGCCAAAGATGCCGCCCCACATCGCCATGAAATTAAATAACTTAGCAAATTCATCCGCCAGGAAAATCGCCCAGAGTGACCGTTTCCAGCGTGACACTGTTCGATTTCGAACAGTGCGTGCTCCACGGCTCAAGCTCTGAGTACAATTGCCGTATGAACGATTTAGCTGAATCTGTCGCTCATGGTTTTGTGCGCGCCATCAACCGTCAGGACGTTGAGGCGCTCGCCCGTTCGATGACCGCCGAACATCGATTTATCGACTCGCTCGGCGGAGTTTTGGTGGGCCGCGACAAAGTGAAGGCGGCCTGGACGGCATACTTTCGCATGGTTCCGGATTACGCCATCGCCGTGGAAGAAACCCTCTGCGATGGACCGGTTGTAGTGATGCTGGGCGTGGCGCGTGGAACCTACTCGCCCGACGGCCAATTGCTCAAAGAGAATCAATGGGAAACGCCGGCAGCTCTGCGTGCGTTTATCGAAGACGGCAAAGTCGCAGAGTGGCGCGTTTATGCTGATAACGAGCCCATCCGTCAGAAGGTGAGAGCGTCATGAAAATTTTCCTCGGCATCCTCGCCGTTCTCATCATCGCTGCCACCTTCTTTGCCGACTACAAATGGCGCCAGTGGATCGCCGCCCGCCGCCGTGACCGTCAATCGCCTCCTGACTCTTTCTGATTTCCCCCGCCGCAATGCTCTTCAGGGACCCTCTGCACGAGTCCAGACTGTGTCAGGGCACGACTTTGGTCGTGCCGCAAATGCAACAAAATGAAAGCGGGCTTCAGCCCCTGAGGGAATTTTCACTCAAATTGACTCGCTTCTAACTCGCCAGCCGCCCCGCTGCGGGTGGTTACAATAATCAAGAGGGAGCCGTCCAACCAATATGTCTCATTCTTTAGCTCTTGCCCATCGCTTTCCTGCTCTTCGTTCGCGCACCGGCCTCTGGCTCAGCTTTGCCGGAGCCGCGCTGTTGATCGCCGCCGCTGCCCAGGCCCAGTTTGTCCCTCCTGCGTCCGGAACTCAGGTGCACGACGCCTCCGCCCTCAAGCCGCCCGCTGGCGCCCGCGTGGCCATCGTCGAGTTTGCGGACTACGAGTGTCCCGACTGCGCGCGCGCCAACCCGCTCCTCAAAGAGGCTGCGGCCAAATACAAGATTCCTCTGGTGCTTCACGATTTCCCGCTGCCCATGCACAATTGGAGCTTCACCGCGGCGGTGAATGCCCGCTGGTTCGACACCAAGAGCAAGGCCCTGGGCGACGAATACCGCGACCAGGTCTTCGCCAACCAGATCTCCATCTACAGCCCGGTAATCCTGGCCCAGTTCACTCAGAAGTTTGCCGCTGACCACCACGTCGCCCTGCCCTTCGCCCTCGACCCGCAAGGCAAGCTGGCCGCCGGGGTCAAGGCCGACTACGCCCTCGGCCAGCGCATCGGCATCGAGCACACCCCCACTATCTGGGTGGTCACCGCCAACTCCAAAGGCGCGCCCTTTGTCGAGGTCGTCGACCGCAGCAAGCTCTTCCAACTCATCGACCAGGCCATCGCGGACACCCGCTCGCGATAACTCCCTCAGCCTCACATCAAAACGGCGCATCCCGCTCTGGGATGCGCCGTTTCTTATTACGCGGCCGATTCCGCTCAACTCCCAGCCTGAATCCGCTTCGCAATACAACAAAAACTCATGAGCATTTCCTTATGCAAGAGGTCTCCAGCCGGTACCATCCGTGCCGATAACAAAACTGGAGCTGTCTTCGAGCCCGGTCCACGCTTTCCAAGACTGCTCAGCACCTTCCACCTGGAGCGCCACCCATGTTCCACGTCCGCCTCTTGTGCCGCACGGCAGCCTGGCTCGCAGCCTCGCTTCTCTTGCCTGCGGCGGCCTTGGCTGGCGGACCAAAATTCGTCGCCGGGGGCAGCTACTTCAATCCGGGCGTCGTAGGCCAGCCTCTCCACTGGGCCAATGGCCAACTCAACTACTACGTCGATCAGGGCCCACTGAACGCTTCCGTCACCAATCAGCAAGCTCGTGCCATGGTCGATGCGGCAGCGGCTCTCTGGAACGCAATTCCCAACGCCGGCGTTACCCTCACCGACAAGGGCACGCTGAATGAAGACGTCAGCGGCGCCAACATTGTCGTCTCCGGCACAAACTTCACCGTGACCGGTCAGCAGCTCGACCAACTCGGCGTCATCACCGCGCCCGCCGACATCACCCCATCTGCCACTTCCTATCCGCTCAGCATCATCTTCGACACCGACGGCTCGGTGATCGACACCATCTACGGTGCAGGAGTCAGCGCGCAAAACAGTTGTCAGAACAACGGCGTCTACGTCTGGCTCGACAACGTCAACCCCGACGCGACCTTCGCCCACGGCCTCATCGTGCTCAACGGCCTCTGTGCGACCAACGCCAACCTTCTCCAAATGATGAGCTTCGAGTTGGAACGCGCCTTTGGAAGGATTCTCGGCCTCGACTACGCGCAGGTAAATCCCGGCGCGCTCTCGAGCGGCGAGACAGACGAGACAGAAGAATTGGACGGCTGGCCGGTGATGCAGCCCGTCAGCGGCCTTTGCGGCCCCACCGGCGGCGCTTGCATCCCCAACCCCTCGGTCCTGCGCTGGGACGACATCGCCGCCCTCAATCGCATCTACCCCATCACCGCCGCGAACCTGGCCAATTTTCCCGGCAAGCAGATCACCGCGGCCAACGCCGTCTCCATCCAGGGAACCATCAGCTTTGAAAATGGCCTGGGAATGCAGGGCGTGAACGTGGTCGCCCGTCCGCTAGACGCCAGCGGCAAGCCGCTCTACCAGTACGCAGTGAGCTTCGTCTCCGGCTCATCCTTCAGCGGCAACCATGGCAACCCAGTCACCGGATTCGATGATCTCAACGGCAGCCCGCTCACCATGTGGGGATCGAACGAAGCCGCGCTGCAAGGTTTTTTTGACCTCAGCGGAATGCCGCTGCCTCCCGGCACAACCACGGCCAATTATCAAGTCACATTCGAGGCAGTGAATCCCAATTACATCCTCTCGAACTCCGTCGGCCCCTACCTCGACGGCTCACCGCAGCCATCGGGAACCCTCGCGTCCATCTCCGTGCCCAATATGTCTGCGGGCAGCAATCAGTCGCTCACCGTCAGCGTGGAAAACTCCGCCGCCAGCGGCTACGACGACGCCATCGGAACCGAAGCCGCGCCACGTATGCTCTCCACCAGCGGCCTCTGGAGCGGCCGTCTGAGCCAGGTTGGCCAGACCGATTGGTTTACTTTCCCAGTGCGCGGCGGGCGCACATTCACCGTGGTCACCGAAGCGCTGGATGAGACCGGCGCGCCCACCAACTCCAAAGCCATGCCCTCACTCGGCGTCTGGGACGCATTTGCCGCGCCCGGCACAGCAGCCGTGGGCTCCGAAGCAGGGTTGGATGGCCTCGCCACTGGCGAAAGCTGGCTTCAGGTCTCCGCCTCAGCCGACGACGTGGTCCGCCTCGGTGTTGCCGATGAGCGCGGCGACGGCCGTCCCGACTACGCATACGAGGGCTGGGTGCTCTACGCCGACACTGTTTCCCCGGCACGTCTGCCCTCATCGGGCGGAGCCATCGTCATTCACGGCATGGGTTTTCGCCTTGCGGACACAGTCTTGGTCGGCGGCCAGGCGGCCATGGTCACCAGTATCTCGCCCAATGAAATCACGGCCATCGCGCCCGCAGCCGCCAGCGGAGTCACCAGCTCGGTAGATGTCGAAGTGGACGACCAGCCCATCTACTTCGCCTCAACCATCATCTCCGGCGGCATCAGTTACGACTCCGGCTCCGGCGACGCGCTCACCCTCATGAGCGCAAGCGAACCCTCAGGCACAGTGCCCATCGGCGTGCCGGAGGCCTTTTCCGTCATCGCCCTGGGAGCCAACCAAGTCCCCGCCGGCGGCGTCTCCGTCATCTACACCCTCGTCAGCGGAACCGCGACCCTGGGCTGCGGTCAGAAAACCTGCACCGTAACCACCACCGGCGACGGCCGCGCCACCATGAACGTGACGGCAGTCAGCAGCGCCTGGTCAATCGTCACGGCATCGCTGACCAACGGCTCCATCCTCAAAATCGAGTTCTGTGGCGGAACGCCCCCCACTCTCACCTCGCTCACGCCCATGCTCTCGCTGGCCGCCGGAGCCTCCATCACCTGGACGGTCGAAGCCCTGGCGCTGACCAACGGCAATCCCGCCACTGGCCAATCCGTCGCCTGGCAAACCACATCGAGCGGCATCACCTTCCAGAGCGGCGCAGTCCTCACCAACTCCAGCGGCATCGCCGCCAAGGCGCTCACTGTCGGCCCGCTCACCGAAGGCCAAACCGTCACCGCCAAAGCCTACGTCAACGGAACCACTCAGTGCGTCACCTACACCGCTTACGGCGCGCGCCCCGAGTACGCGACCCTCACCGCCGTCTCCGGCACTTCGCAAAGCCTCTCCGTCAGCGGAACCGCCAGCCAGATCACCCTGCGCGTCCTCGACATGAATGGCAATCCCATGGCCGGAGCCACGGTCACGCTCTATCAGGCGCTCTATGCCTGGGCGCCGGCCTGCCCCACGCATGGCCGCTGCGCTCAGCCTGACCTGCTGGCAACGCAAGCCGCCACAGCCTCTTCCGCCCTCGACGGTTCCGTCACCTTCACCCCCGCATCTCTGCCCGCCGTGGCCACCAACCTCCTCGGCCTCGCCGTCACCGGCAACACCGCCAGCCTCAACATCGCCATCGAGCAGCACCCGTAGAGGAGCACAATCCGGGTGCCCCACCCTCGCCGCGTCCTTGTTTTTGCGGCTAGGGTGGGATATCTACAGCCCTTTATAGCTTTTTATAGTTTTTACAACTCCGAATCACCCACAAATCCGGTGCCTGGAAAACCACAAACCCATTCTCCTGTCACCTATTGCCACTCTCCCGCATCCTCTAGGTGAGAGGTTCACAATTTGGGCGAACTAACCCGACCGATTCAACAGCCGCTCACTTACAGGCCCCGCGTCGTCATCGTCGGCGGCGGCTTTGCCGGCATTCACGCCGCCCGTGGCCTTGCCCGCCTGCCCGTGGACGTAACCCTGGTGGATCGCCGCAACCATCACACCTTCCAGCCGCTCCTTTATCAAGTGGCTCTCGCGGTCCTCTCGCCAGCCGACATCGCGCAGCCCATCCGCACCATCCTGAGCCGCCAGCAGAACGCCCAGGTGCTCATGGATGAGGTAACTGGCATCGACCCCGATGCGCGGCAAGTCACCCTGGCCAGCGGCGCTCAGCTCTCTTATGACTACCTGGTGCTGGCCACCGGGGCCACCTACTCCTACTTTGGCCGCGACGACTGGGCTCCGTTTGCGCCGGGACTCAAAACCGTCGAAGACGCCACCGAGATTCGCCGCCGCGTGCTGCTCGCCTTCGAGCTGGCCGAGCGCCAGATGGTCGAGCACGGCTGGCACCCTCCTCTCAATTTCGTCGTCATCGGCGGCGGACCCACCGGCGTCGAACTGGCCGGAGCCATCTCCGACATTGCCCAGCTTTATATGCGCCGCGACTTCCGCCACATTGACCCCTCAAAATCCCGTGTCCTGCTGCTCGAAGGTTCGCCGCGCGTTCTGGGAACCTATCCGGAAGACCTTTCCGCCAAAGCCGAAGCCGCGCTGCGCCGCCTGGGCGTCGAGGTGCACACGCACACCCGCGTCACCGCCGTCGGGCCGGGCTGGGTTGAAGCGGAAACCAACGAAACCACCTCGCGCATCGATGCGGCCGTCATCCTCTGGGCTGCGGGCGTCGAGGCATCGCCGCTGGGCAGCCTGCTGGGCGCGCCGCTCGACCACCGTGGCTGCGTCCTTGTCGACCGCCGTCTCAATCCGCCGGGAATGCCTGAAGTCTTCGTCCTCGGCGATCTGGCCCACTTCGAGCAGGACGACAATCAAGTCCCCGGCGTCGCCCAGCCCGCCATGCAGATGGGCGACCATCTCGCCAAGATCCTCGCCGCAGACCTCGCCGGACGCTCTCGCCCCGCCTTTCGCTACTTCGACAAGGGCGACATGGCCACCATCGGCCGCATGGACGCCGTCGCCAAAGTCGAATGGCCCTTCAAGGCTCACTGGAGCGGCTTTCCCGCCTGGGCCACATGGCTCACCGTCCACATCTTCTTCCTCATCGGCTTCCGCAACCGCCTCTCCGTCTTCGCCGCCTGGATCTGGACCTACTTCACCTTCACCCGCGGCGCGCGACTAATCACCGGCGACCAATGCTTGCCCGGCTGGCAACGCAAGATTGACGCCGGTCCCGCAGCAGAGGAGGCAACTCCCATCCAGCCGGAGCAGTCGAATCCGCCGGCATCGCCATAAGATCAGCCAACTTGCTAACCCGCCATCTCCGCGAAGCGGAGGCGAACTCGCGACTTCAAACACAAACCCTCCTTCCAAATCAAGTAAACTGGAAGAGCGATGCTCGACCTGACATTTGTCCGTGCCAACCTGGAATTTGTTGAAGAGAAACTCCGTGCGCGCGGCGCCGACCCGGCTGTGCGGCTGGGCGATTTTCGTTCGCTTGACAACAAACGCCGTTCAGCTATCACAGAGTCGGAACAGCTGACGGCAGAGATCAATGTCGTTTCAAAACGGATCGGCGAACTTAATCAAGCGCACAAAATGGCGACTAACCCTAGGGAATTCGCAGAACTTCCGAGTTTGAAAAAAATCAAGATCAGTGTCGAACATTGGACTACCGTTGCCGATCTGACGCAAATAGTACGCGAAAATAAGCAGAAGAAAAATGAACTGGAACAGGACGCAGCCGTATGTGACGAGCAGATGCGCCTAGCACTCTCGCGCATTCCCAACCTCACCCGCGACGAAGTGCCCATCGGGCTTTCTGAAAACGACAACCTCACGGTCAAGAAATGGGGCGAGATTCCCTCCTTCGCCTTCACCCCCAAGCCTCACTGGGAACTCGGCGAAGCCCTCGGCATCCTCGACCTCGAACGCGCCACCAAGCTCAGCGGCGCGCGTTTTGCTGTCTACATGGGCGCGGGAGCGCGTCTCGAACGCGCCCTCATCAGCTTCATGCTCGACCTGCACACCACCAAGCACGGCTACACCGAAGTCCTGCCGCCGTTCATGGTCAACTCGAAATCCCTCTTCGGCACCGGCCAGTTGCCTAAGTTTGCCGAAGACCTCTTCCGCTGCTCTGACGCCGACGCCGAGGCCGTTGCGCGCGGCGAGTTCAAGGACAACGACCACTGGCTGATTCCCACCGCCGAGGTTCCCGTCACCAATCTCTACCGCGACGAAATCCTCGACGAAGCCCGCCTGCCCATCGCTCTCACGGCCTACACGCCCTGCTTCCGCGCCGAAGCGGGAGCCGCTGGCAAAGACACGCGCGGCATCATCCGCCAGCATCAGTTTCAAAAAGTCGAGATGGTCAAATTCACACGCCCCGAGGATTCCGACGCCGAGCACGAGCGCCTCACCCGCGACGCCGAAGAGATTCTCGAGGCTCTCGGCCTTCCCTATCGCCGCGTTCTTCTTTGCACAGGCGACACCGGCTTCTCCTCCGCCAAGACCTTCGATCTCGAGGTCTGGCTTCCCGGCCAGCAGCTTTATCGCGAGATTTCGTCCTGCTCCAACTTTGAAGCCTTCCAGGCGCGGCGGGCCAACATCCGTTACCGGCCCGGTGGCCCTAAAGGCAAGCTCGATTTCGTTCACACATTGAACGGCAGCGGACTGGCCGTAGGCCGCACTTGGCTGGCAATTGTCGAAAACTATCAGCAGGCCGACGGCTCGGTCCTGATTCCCGATGCGCTCCTGCCTTACATGGGCGGGCTAACGCGCATCACACGCTAAGGGCAACATGAAAAAGATTCTGAAGAGTTATTTCTACTGGACCTATCCGCGCGGCTGTTTCCACTACGACGTGCTGGTGACGCTGATTCTCGCCTTCATCTTCATTACGCCGCACATTCCCGGATGGGACTTCGGAGACAAGCCGCCCTTGATCGCCGGGCCCCCGCATCCCATTCAGGTCGTGGGCGACGGCGGACGCGGTTTCATCGTCACCGTTCAAGCCTCCGACGTGAACCTCGACCTCAAAACCACGGCCTCCAAAATGGCTGTAAAGAAGGCCCTGCGCAAGGCCATCGAGCCGGTTACCGGCGATGCCGTAAACGTCGAGCGTTGGGAAACCCTGCAGGACGCTCAAGGCAATTGGACCTGGCGCGTCTGGGCGCGACGCTAAGGCGCATCGCTCGATGTCCCAGGCTTTAAATGGCACAGCTTCAAAGACTGCCCTAAGGGAAGCCGAGGAGCGCGAAACGGGCTTTGTATCAGGGCACGACTTCAGTCGTGCCGCTACGGAACAAGTAAAATTGCGGGCTTTAGCCCCTGAGGGAATGCTACGAAGGCATCAACCCAGTAGCTCACTCGACAAAGATGAGGAACCCAATGCCTAAGGCAACAAAATTTGTCTTTCCCGCGTTGATTGCGATGCTTCTGCTCGCGGCGCGCGCATTGTTTGCAGCCGATGAAGTTACGGTGGCAACCCCGGTGTTTTCGCCCTCAAGCGGCATCTGTTGTTCGATTCAGACGGTTAAGATAGCCGACACCACGCCGAATGCGGCCATCTACTACACGACGAACGGGGAGACTCCGAGTACTTTGTCAACAAGGTACTCGGCTCCGATTGCAGTGTCAAAGACAACGACTATTCAAGCCATTGCCAGGACTTCGGGGAATGCTACTAGTGCGGTTGCCTCGGCAACCTACACCTTTCCCGATCTGGAATGGGTACTGCGCCGGCTCGATGGCGCGGCGGCCAACTTCCACTCCACCTCCGCCGACTTCGAGTTCGACAGCATCCAAACCGACCCCATCTACGACAAGGACGTGCAGAAGGGAACGGTCTTCTACGAGCGCAAAGGCACAGCCTTCCAGATGGCCGCTCACATCAGCGAAATCAACGGCAAGCCAGCGCTTAAGGTCTACACATACTCCACTGGCGTCTTCAGGCTCTTTGAACCCGGCGTCAACCAGGTCACCACCTACAGCAAGCTCAACAAATATGAGAGCTATCTGATGCTCGGTTTCGGCGCCAGCGGCAAGGATCTGCAGAAGAAGTGGGAGATCAAGTACCTGGGGTGTGAGACGCTCGACAGCGTGAAAACCGCCAAACTGGAACTAATCGCCAAAGATCCGGAGATCAGAAAGACCCTCCCAAAAGTGACCGTCTGGATAGATCCCGAGCGGGGTGTAAGCCTCAAGCAAATCTTCGATGAAGGCCCCGGCCAATACCGCGTCAGCGTCTACTTCAATATCAAGGTCAATCAGGCTCTACCCACCGATGCCTTCACCCTCAAAACCAACAAACAGACCGTACAGGTCAACCGGTAAAGCTTTTTTCCTTCCGAACCACCAATGCTGGGTGCCCCACCCATACAGCATTGATTTTACCCTGATGCTGTATGGGTGGGAACCCATACTACAAAACCATTGATCGCGCTTCGATCAGGTCAGATTTACGATTTCGGTCCCATCTACCGGGAAATCCTGAATGAACTTTTCAGGTTTCCCGCACTGATGGGAGACCGACAATGGCACCAAAACCAACCTTTAAAGAATGGGTCCAGGCGTTCGGGATCAGCGCCGTAGCGAACCTTTGCGGCGTCACCGAGCGCACGGTTTACCACTGGATCAGCGGACACTCTAAACCCTCACACGCCATCTGCCTTGTAATCCTTTCGCGGGCAAAGCGCCTCTCTTACGCCGACATCGTAGGAGGCGCACAGTGAGCGCAGCCGCCCTAGCCTTCCAAGAAACAATCGCCGCTTGCGACTCCGTAGAGCGGTCCATCGACGAACAGCGCAAGGCCGCCTGGCTGTTAGAGCGCCGCAAGCACATCACCGGGACAGACATTGCGGCCATCTTCGGACTCAACAGGTGGACAAGCCCGATTGAGGTTTACCTCAGCAAGAAGGGGGCGCTTCCCCCGAAGGTTGACAACGACCCAATGGAGTTCGGACGCCGATTTGAGCGCCCGATTCTTGAGGTCTATTCCGAGCGCCTGGGCGTCCCGATTGAGTTCGCGGACCATTGGACCCTGTACCCGGTTCCAGGATTCCCGCTCCTCGGCGCCAGCCTTGACGCCCGCTGGCTAACAGGTGACCGCCGCCCGGTGGATGCCAAAAACACCCGATTCAAAACCGACAAGTGGGGCGATACCGGGTCCGACGTGTTCCCGATCTACTACCAACTCCAGTTGGCCGTTCAAATGATGGCCTGTGACGAGCCGGACATTTCCTACGTCACGCCGGCGTCTGACCTAGCCGTATGTTTCGGCGGCAACGAGTTTGCCCGATACACCCTCCACCGTGACGTTGAGACAGACGCGGCCATCAAGGAGCGCGCCGCGGAATGGTGGGACAAACACATCGTCCACGACACGCCGCCCGAACCGGATGGTTCCGAGTCGTATGGCGAATTCCTCAAGGCCAGATTCAAGCGCGCAGCCGAGATCACCGTTCCATCTACCGCCGAGGTTCGCCAGTGGGTCGAGGCCAGGGCGGAGGCCAAGGCCCGGATGGCGACGGCCGAGAGCGACGCGAACGTGGCTGAACAGGCAATCAAGGCTTACATGGGCAACGCCTCAGCCATTCCGGGCGTGTGCACATGGAAGAACAACAAGGACAGCGAGGCCACCGATTGGCGCGCAGTCACCAACGAGCTTGCCCAACTGGTGGACGGCGACAAGGTCGCAGCCATCATCACCGCCAACACTCAACTCAAGCCCGGACCCCGCGTGTTCCGGATGTCCAGCAAATAACCCGCCGCGAGGCCGAACAGCAACAAGAAAGGCAGCATTGTGGCAAAGGAAATCACTCTCGCAAACCTGGACGGCGGGGCGCTTTTGGAGACCGCGACGTCTGAGTTCCACAAGATCTGCAACAACATCGCCGACCCCAACGTGAGGACCGATGGCGTCCGCAAGATGGTGGTCACCATCGAGATCAGGCCCGACCGCAAGGGGCAGTCAGCCGACATCTCCTACAGCGTGAAGACGACGCTGGTAGGCCCCGACAAGGCCAAGACAATCGCCTTCATCGCAATGGCCCCCGGCAGTGAACACATCTCTTTATTCGGCGCGGATACCAACCAAGGTGACCTCTTCGACGAGGGGAAGCCCGAACAGGCATCCGGCCCTGTAGCAGTCGCCTCACCGGCCAAAGTCGTCAACCTCTAAACCCACCCTCAACCTTCAACGCATGCAGGGCCACAGGCCCTAGAGAGAACAGGTAAATCGCAATGGCAACTATTGAAGGCAATGACGAGCTCGTGAAAACCCTCATCGGGCTTGCAGCAACCGAGAAGATCTCCCTCACCGACAGCTTCGGTAAGGATCACGAGTACACCACCAAGCCGGTATATCAGGCGAAGGCCGATCTACCCCCTCAGGCGTCCAGCGTCGAGGTCACTACCTTGGACGGGTTCGTGGATCTCATCAAGGAAAAGCTGGAGGGCATCGACAACGCCGCCGGCAAGTTCATCGCTCAGGTTGTCGATCATCGCACAGTCCAGTTGAAGGCATTGGTGGCCGACGAGTACGGACGCCGCCTATCGCCGATCCTTGCAACCCCGGTCAAGACCGATGGTTTCAAGTTCGGGACCTTCATCAATCAAGAGCAGTTCGTTATCGAAGTGGCCGCCAAGTTCGCAGAGGGCGGAGATAAGGCATACGTCCTCGACCTCGCATCCTCCCTCACCAACGAGGCTGTGACCACGAACAATGACAACGGATTCGTCCAGGGCGCGGTGGTCAAGCGCGGCGTCCGCATGAAGGAAGGGGTCACCCTCAAGCCCCGCGTCACCCTGCTACCCTACCGAACCTTCCCGGAGGCCGGCCAGCCCGCCAGCGAGTTCGTATTCCGCGCCCGCACTACTGAGGGCGAACCGCCGGAACTCATGCTGATCGAGGCCGACGGCGGCAAATGGAAGGTTGACGCCATCAATGAACTCGGCCGCTACCTCCGCTCCGCCGGGCTGGAAATCCCGGTTATCTCGTAGTCAACCCGCACCCCTTACCCGCCGGGGCTTCGGCCCCGGCACACAGAAAGCGAGACTCGCACATGGCAGACGAATCAACCGCATTGACGTACACCCAGAAAGAAACGGCCCTGGCCAAGGTCACAGAGACAGCCTCAACCGCATCGGCGGCCATGGTGAAGGCCACCATCGAAGCGCGCTACATCATGGCAGAGCGCCACCCCCGAGACTTCGACGTGGTACGAGAAAAGCTGCTCAAGGATTGCAACCGTCCGAGCTTTGCCGGCGTAGCCATTTACCACAAACCCATCGGCAAGGGCATTGAAGGGCCGAGCATCCGGTTTGCCGAGGCCGCACTACGGGCCATGGGAAACGTGGATGTATCCACCCAAACCGTCTACGACGACGAGGAGCGGCGCATCGTGCGCGTGAGCGTCACGGATCTGGAAGCCAACCTGCCGTACTCCCAAGACGTGACCATCACAAAGACGGTAGAACGCCGCAAGCTCCAGGCCGGCGACACGCCACTCCGGACCCGGCTCAACAGCTACGGGGATATGCTCTACATCCTCCCCGGCACTGACGACGACATCCTCAACAAACAAGGCGCGCTGATCTCGAAAGCGGTCCGCACATTGGGCCTCCGCATCGTCCCCGGCGACTTGGTCGACGAGGCCATGGTAGAGGTTCGCGCCACTCAGCGCCGCAAGGACGCCGAAGACCCGGACGCCGCAAAGCGCAACCTGTTCGATTCCTTCGTAGAGCAGGGCGTGACCGTGGAACAACTCAAGGAGTATTTGGGCCACGCTGGCGCCACGCTCAACCCCAAGGAATTGACCGATCTCCGGGGCCTGTTCGCGGCCTTGAGGGATGGTGAGACGACTTGGCGGGAGATCATGGACGCCAAGCGCCCGGAGCCATCCGGCGACGCGCCCAAGCCCGCAGCCAGCGGAAAAGGTGGGGCGGCTGCGCTGAGGGATGCGGTAAAAAGCGCCCCCACTGCAACAGCCGCAAAGACGACGCCGGCAGCAGCCGGAAACACGAGCCACCCCGCCACCCTCAAAAAGCCGAACGGTCACGACTCTAGTGATTCCGAGTTTTTCGCCTAACCGAAAGCCCAACTGATCCCACAGAGAGGGGAACATGCAAACAGGACTCGCAGAGCAACGGCAACTGACCATCATTGAGGGGCGCGTAGACGACGCGCCCCACGCATTGGTCATAGACGATGGCGAAAAGTATGCAGTCGCCATCGACCCGGTACGGCTTCAAGCCGTCTTCGCCGCCGATAACGGGCTGGCCCCGATCATCGACGCAATCGAGCTCAAGGCGCAGGAGACTTCGCCGGATGTGAGAACGGTCAAGGGGCGGGCCGACATTCGCGCCCTAGCCCACAAGGTCACCCGGTCCAAGACGTATCTCGACGGCCTGGGCAAAGACATCGTGGCTGAACTCAAGGAACTTCCCAAGCGCATCGACGCCAACCGCAAAATTCTCAGGGACCGGCTGGACATCCTAGCCGAAGAGACGCGCCAGTCTTTGACGGACTATGAGGCGCGCATCGACGGCCACAAAAGCCGGATGCAGACCATTCGCGACACGCCCATGATCTACCGGGAACAGGACGCGGAAGACATCACGCGTGTAATCAACGAACTCCACGCTATCCCCATGACGGCCGAGTCCTCGGAAGAGTTTCTACCGGACGCCATCGCCGCCCAAAAGCAAGCCCTAGACGTTTTGGAAGAGATGTACACCACCAAGCTCAAGGCCGAAGCCGAGGCCGAGGAATTGGCGCGGCTCCGGAAAGAAGCGGCTGATCGGGAAGAGGCAGACCGTGAGGCCGCCCGGATTGCCGAGGCGGAGGAGCGGGGCCGGAAGGATGCAGAGGCCGCGGCGGAACGTGACAGGCAAGCAGCCCTGGGGCGCGAAGCTGAGGCTAACCGTCAAGCCGAACTCAGCCGGCAACAGGCTGAAGAGGCAGAGCGCCGGCGGGTCGAATCCGAGGCAAATGCGGCGCAAGCGGCCCTGGATGCCCGGCTCAAAGCCGAACAGGCCCGGCAGGATGGCATCGAAGCCGAGCGCAAGCGGGCGGAGAACGAGGCCACACAGGCCGCCGCCGCGCAAATCGCCCGTGAGGCCGATCAAAACCACCGCAAGGAAGTCAACGGCGAAGTGGCCGCCGACATCTCTACCGCGATTGGTCAGTTCTTCAAGCTGGCTGAACGCAGCCCGGACGACATTGAAGCAGACAACCTCATGGCCCGCGCTATCACCATCGCAATCATCAAGGGCCAGGTTCGCCATACGGCCATTACCTATTAACCAGAACCGGGCGGTCTACCAGCCGCCCCACAACCCTGCGATAGGAGCAAGAGCAATGCAGACGATCACGCTACGCGAGGAAGCCGCCCGACTCAAACGGGTACTCCGAGAGACTGCCCAGGCGGTCACCGTATCGAAACCCGCAACCGCTATCGCATACGCCTCCCTGGGCCTCCGCTACCCCGGAGACGCGCCGAAGACGCCCGCAGATCTGGCCGCCTGTATCCGCATCATGGCGCGCCACCCATGGATGATCGAGCCAGCTTTCGCCTATCTTGCCGGGCAGCACGATACAGCCTGGCCGTACCTCATCCCGCACTGGAAAGAGCTAATGCAAACCGTGTCGGCTGAGGTTGACATCGCAAGCGGGGTAGACGCTTATTCGCCCCGGACCTTTGAAATTCTTCGCAAACTACACGCCCGCCGCTGCACCAAGCCCCATTGCAATCATCCTCTCGAATCTCATACCGGCCACCATTCCAATCAACCGGGCCGCTGCACCGTCGACGGGTGCAAATGCGGCTTCTTCCTGAAAGGGGAGTTTTGATGCTATCTAAACGTCTTTCCTCTACCGCTCGTGACAGGGGCCTAGACAAGCTATTCGCCACAGCCGACTTTAGCCGAGCTTACAGCGCCGTCGCCCTGGCAGCATCCCTCACCCATGAGCTCACATCCGATGAAGCTTGGAGCCTTCTTGAGGCCGCCGGCGTAAACGGATTCCTCCACCCTAATGCGGTCGGGGCCGCCTTTCGGAGCGCCCGCAGCAACGGGATCATTACCGAGACTGGCAGGTTTCGCAAGTCCATCCGGGTATCGGCCCACCGCCGCCACGTCCAAGTTTGGCGGTCACTGATCCATGGGGGAGGCGCGGCATGAAATCGAACCACTCCCCTAAATGGGGGCCAAACAACCGCCGGCGGCGTAAGTATGCGTTCGCCTTCGGAATCAGCACCGCCAAGCTATACCGGACCCTCACCGATGGTCTGATGGACCAACTGGACGGATGCAAGAGCAACGCGGCGCGTCGGCTGATCCTGGGGGTTAGCAAGTGATAAATCCACTCCACTCCTACCAGCCTACCCGCGTAAGGATGAGAGACGCCCGGATGAGCCTCACAGCACTAGGCCGCCCGGCCAAGAAATCCAGAGGCCATCATCACCCGCCTGGCTGGATCTCCGCGCATTGCGCCAAAGGACACTGCGGAAACTGCACAAGCGTCCCATGCACCTGCACCTGTCACCCGGCGGTGCACCCATGAGGCCCTATGTCCATGAGTTTGACCCGCGCCTTTACTCCGACAGCTACCTCCTCAGCCACGTAACTGAAGCGCAAGTACAGGCCGCCGCCTTAGACCTCCTCCGGGCTGAGCGCATCCCGGCTCTTGCCGTAGACGCCGGGGGCGCAAAACTCAGAGGCGCGGCTTACAGGGCGCTCAAGGGCGCTGGAATAGGCAACGCCGGCGCGATAGTGAAGGGCGGAGCCGGGGCCTCATTCGCCGGCCTGACCGACATCATCGGAACTCTGCCGGCGAATGGCCGGGCGCTGTATCTGGAGATCAAGGCCCCGCAATGGACCCGTCTCAGTAAAGCAAACTGCATGAGACAAGCGCGGGCCGCCGGCAAGCCCACAGACGATCAACTGGAATTTCTCGACACCATGGCAGCAGCCGGCGCGCTGGTGGGGGTTGCATGGTCACCCGAAGACGTAGCCGACATTCTCAAGGGGGCGCGCAAGTGACCTGCAAGAAAGAATCACCCTATTGGTTCAAGATCGACCCGGCGAAGTTCCTTTCCGATAGTCTGATAAGCGCCATGAACGCTGTCGAGTTCGGCGCCACATGGCGGCTGTTGCTCCACCAGTGGAACGACGGCTACATCACCGACAACCTGGCCATCCTTGCGCGCCTATGCCGCCTGACATTGCCTGAGATGGAGGCCGCGTGGCCGATGGTCTCGGAGTTCTTCCCTGAAATCGAACCCGGAAAGCGCGCAAATCGCTTCATGTATTCCGAGCGCGCCGTGTTGGTTGCCGAGTTTGAGCGGAAGAAAGCAGCGGGACGTGAGGCGATTGCAAAGAGATGGCCGAAAAAAGACGCCGCTAAATCCAATGAAAATAGGTCAGCTATAGGTGACCTAACAAAACCGGATACCAACCCAATACAAGAACTAGAGACAGAACTAGATAAAGAACAAGTACAAAAGCCTTCTCGCGCAAAAGCAGCGCGAGCGACGAAGAGCGCCGTCGCTGATGAACGCCACACAGCCTTCAAGGGTGCAATAAAAACCTACTGGGATTCCAAGAACCCCGGCGTCGAGATGCCCTGGGGGCCGATGGAAGGCAAGCAACTGGGCATGTGGCTCAGGGAAGCGCCGCACATCACCCTCGACCAGTTCACCGGCTTTCTGCGCGCCCGCTTCAAGAGCGACGTGAACCACTCCGAGCGCCCCTCGCAGTGGATTCGCTGGGTTACCTGCTACGCCAGCGGCCCGATTGATCGCTTCGGAAAACCCCTTCAGGAGAACGCGCATGGAACGCCTAAGCCAAGTGTCACTAGCCAACGTGTTGCAGCTAACGACGACGCCCTCGGAGCGGCGCTTGCCCGACGAGGAATTAACCCAGCTTGCCTTACTCGTCAGGCAAATGCACCAGCGCTACCCGAGCCAAGACTTGACGGACAGCCTGGAGGGGTACCTGTGGGATTTCGAGCAACTGGCCCTGAAATACTCCCTCCCCAAAGTCACGGCGGCGCTGGCGGCGCTCCGCATCAGGCCGGGTCAGAGCTTCTTTCCGCGACCGGATGAGGTTGCCGGCGAGATCGAGCGCCAGGACGATGAGCGCGGGCGCGCCGCTGAGCTTGCCAAGGCCGAGCGCAAGCGGGCCAGCGACATCGAGGAGTTTTGGAAGTGGGCCCCCGAATGGATGCAGGTTACGGGCTATGACGAGGCAGAGCTTTTGAGCAGGTTTCCGAGCTATCGCGGAACCAAACCGGAGGCGGCATGATCGGGAGTGACTTCATCAAGGCGCATGCACCCAGGGGCGGCCAATGTGGCGAATGTGGCGCCAGCATTGCGCCTGGTGCAACCTGTCTCGAGTCGAGACGCGGCGGGAAGGTCAGAAAGCGGGTATGTTCTGAGACTTGCCGTCTGGACTTCGATCATCGCTACTGGCAAGAGCGCGCAGACCGGCGCGAACAGGCGGGGCGCGCATGAGCGTTTTCGTTGACGATATGGCCGCTCCTTTTGGCCGGATGAAGATGTGCCACATGGCCGCGGACTCCTCGGCCGAGTTGCGCGAGATGGCCCGAGCTATCGGCGTCTCAGAGCTCTGGATTCAGTACCCAGGTACGATGCGAGAACACTTTGACATCTGCATGAGCAAGCGGACGCTGGCTATCTCTCTTGGGGCTGTCCCGGTTACCCAACGTCTGCTTTGGGCGGAGATGGTGAAGAAGAGGGACCGGCCATGAAAACCCGGACCCCGCTACGCCGCTACACACCACTCAAACGCTCCGGGCCTCCTCGGAAGAAACGCCCCGGCACCCGGCGCGGTGAACCGACTGCAGAAGAGAAGGAGGCGATCCGGCTCAAGGCTTACCAAGACGCCGACGGGTTCTGCCAGATGAAGCTAAAGAACGTCGGCTGCATCCCTGGCCGGCTACCGTTCGACGGACCTACGCCATGGACTCACGGCCATTTGGTGCACAGGCGGGCAAAGCGCCGGTTTGGGTGGAGGCCGGATAACGTACTTTGGGGCTGCTGGCGCTGTCACGATGCCAGCCATAACGCCGGCGGGAAACCTGTACCGGCCAAAGAAAGGGCAGCATGACCCGGTTTGACCCTTGGCTGTTTGCAGTTTCATGGTTTGCGGCGTATGGATTCGTGCATTTTGCAAAAGGCTTGATTCGCACCATCCGGAGGCGGTTTTCGCGCACGTTCCCGCGCTAGACTGGCTACAAATGAGCAAAAGTGTGGCAAACAAGACACAATCCGTTTCGTGGCGCAACCGCATCATCGGCCATACCGACGAAGACCCGGCCCAACTGTTGGCCAACCCTCTAAACTTCCGCCGGCATCCCGGCAACCAGCGCGACGCCCTCCGCGGCTCGATCCATGAACTCGGATGGATCAAGGCCGTACTGGTCAACAAGGTCACCGGCCATGTGATTGACGGTCACGCCCGCTGCGAGGAAGCCATCTCCGCCGGCAAGAAGGTTCCGGTTGATTGGGTGGAGATGAGCATTGACGAGGAACGTCTCGCCCTGGCCGTCCTTGACCCGATAACCGAGATGGCCACCCGGGACAATGAAGCACTGGCCGCGTTGCTGGTCGATGTGAAGACGGACGACGACGGGGTACAACGCCTCCTCGATCAACTCATTGCCGACTCAGGCGCAACGCTGGACCCAACAGAAGGTCGCGACGATAGCGGCGGAGCCGAGCGCGTTCCCATGATGAAGTTCGGAGACTACCAGATCCCGCTCACGGCTGAGGAGTCTGTCGGCCTGGGACGCATGGCTGAAAAGTACGCCGAGGCCCACGGCGCTTACTACGGGTTCGCGGCCTTTCTGGTGGACAATGTTCAACTCTAATTTCCCCACGGCTACCCTTCACGGCGCGGCATACAATCCGCGGGCAATCGCGCCAGATGCCCTCCAGCGACTCATGGACAGCATAACGGCCATCGGGTTTGCGAAGCCGATCATTTGCACACAGGCGGGCCTCATCGTCGCCGGTCACCAGCGCACCAAGGCCAGCCGGGCGCTCGGGCGCGAGACTGTCCCGGCCTTCACCCTCAAGGACATCACCACCTATGACGAGATCCGGTTTAACCAGCTTCACAACGGGACGGACATCGACGACATCGACCATCCCGTTACAGTGCCCGCGTCTCTCGCCCTCGGCTATGCGGAGGTTCCGGGCGGCATGGTTCAAGGCAATCTCCGCTCCATCGGTGCGGCCGTCCGCAAGGAGATCTGCTCTCTCGTCTTGAAGTACGGGGCTTGGGGCGGAGCCGTCGCTACTCAGGCCGGCGTAGTGGTGAGCGGCCAGCAATACGCGCTGTCCTGCAAACTCCTCAACCTTGACTGCCGGGTGTTCTACGTTCCCGACTCGGCCGAGGCAGACGCCCGCGCATACTTTGGAGCGGAGTACGGCCAGTTCTCCTACGATCACCTCCCGCGCAAGACGTGGATTCAATCGTTCGCTCAAATGATGCGGCTCCGGAACGATGAGGACAGCGGGCGCAAGCAGAACGCCTCAACGCTCTACCGCACCATGGTTCTGCCGGCGGTCACCAAAGAGCATCGCATCCTCGACTTTGGATGTGGCCAAGGTGACTACGTCCGCGATCTGCGCGCCAAAGGGTACAGCATCCAGGGGGTCGAGTTCTTCTACCGCAAGGGTATGCAGATTCACCCGGCGGCTGTTCACAAGATGTGCGACGATCTGGCGCGCTCACTCCGGATGGACGGCCTCTTCGATGTGGTAGTTGCCGACTCAGTTCTCAACTCGGTTGACACCGTACAGGCGGAGCAAGACGTTATGACGGTCTGCAATGCACTGGCGAAGCCGGGTGGAGCGGTTTACCTGTCCGGGCGTCGGATGGACCGGGTAACAGGCCAGGCACGCTACACCAAGTCTCTCGGCGGTGGACGGCTGGTGGAATTCACGGACCCCAACGGCTTCACCGCGCTCTACCGCAAGGGCGCATGGTTCTATCAGAAGTTCCACACAGAGCAAGAGGCCCGCGACTCTATGGCTCGGTGGATTGGGCCATGCGAGGATTACCGCCACGGCCAAACGACTTCGTTTCAGATGTTTGCGCGAAAAAATGTCACACTCAACCCGGAATGTGCGCTAGAGTCATTGCGACGTGAATTCAATCTACCCTGGCCGAACGGCAAGAGCGTTGGCAAGGGCGCTGAAATCGTAGAGGCGTACCAGCGCGCCTTGGAACTGGAAAGGGTCACTGCATGATTATCCGAGCCATTGGCACAAGCCGGCAGATCGAATCGTTCAAGTACCTGTGGGCAAAGTATGTCCAGGGCTTTCGCCAACACGAGCATTGCGCCCGCTGCCTGATAGGCGACTTCTCCAAGATCGTGAAGCCCACCATGGGGCCGGGTGAGCATTTCCTTGACGCCAAGACGAGCGGTTGGGACTTCTTCTATCTGTGCGGGGTGACCAAAAGCTGGCACCATAACCTGCATCTCGTTTGCCGCCCCGCCCCCGGCTCCATTGCGCGGGTGACAGCCTACAACGGGGCAATCTTCGAGATTCCCGACTTTGAAGCCATCCCAATCCAGCCGCTACCTGTCGGGTTTCGCGGGATGAACGGCTACTTTACCACTTGCCGCAACTGGCAATTCGGGCTACAGCAGTACTCGCCCATGACCGAGGAGGAGTCCAATGCCTACCAACGGCACCAGCTATCTCATTGACGCTTTCCGCCCTATGTCGAAAGAGCAGAAGGGCAAGCTGTTGGCAAGGGTCACCCGCGACATCCGATTCCGCAAGCGGGTCAACGCAGAGCGCCAGCGGAAGGCCGAACGCGTAAAGGAGGCGAACGGTGGACCTCACCAGACAGAAAGCCGGTAAGAAGCGCATCCGCAACCGGGCGCTCGTTCAACAGGCGCTCAACCTCCGCACCGCTGGCGCCAGCTACGATGCCATCGGCAAGAGCCTAAGACTGTCGAAGACGCGGGCTTACGAGCTCGTCATGGACGGCCTGGCCGAGTTGGAAGAGAAGGTCAAGGATAGCGCGATCAACGTCCGAACCCTTGAGGTTCAACGGCTGGACGCTATCATCCTCTCGCATTGGCCGACGCGCCATCTTTGGAAGAGTGCCGAGATTCTGATTCGGGTCATGGAGCGTCGAGCGAAGCTGCTTGGTTTGGACGCGCCCATCAAGACGGCACAGACTACGCCCGACGGCGAAGCCTTGCCGCCAGCCCTTGACCTGTCCAAACTTACAGACGAGCAACTGGCGGCGCTGGATGCAATCTATGCCGCTGGTGCGCCGCAACCCAGTACGACCCTTGAGGAGGTCTAGCCATGCAGTACATGAAGTGCAAGTGCGGGAAGAGTGAGTGCTGGACCTCGATGGGGCACCCGTCCTGTGACGTGTGCGAGGATTGCGGCTCAACACTCGGCTATGGGCCGAACAGCCACCCCGAGCAGACGCCGCATGAGGTCTACGCCGCACTGGATCATGGCGCTATCCGCGCAACCTGCTGCCGATGCCACAAAGAGCGGCCATTGTCTGAGGCTAAGAATCTCGACAAGCTACGGGCTGAACTTTCGGCATATCAAGCGTACTTGGCTGAGGTGTAACTATGTCCATAGACTGGCTTTTCAATACGTTACGGCGGGGCTGCTTTCATGCGTGGCGGCCCGTCGTGTACTACGGGGAGCCAGCCCATGAGTGCCCAAGGTGCCAATGCGTTGAGCAACTTACAAAGCGCCAGTTTGCCCGGCTGTACCCGAAACACGTCAAAGCGATGTATACCGAGCGCCGGCGATTCACTCGGCAGTACAACGTGGCGGCCTAATGGACCTCATCCCCTATGAGGCCATCAAAGCGGAGATGGCCCGCCGTCGGTTGTCAGAGTTCGTTCGGCAAGCATGGCCGATCATCGAACCCTCGACGCCGCTGGTCTGGAATTGGCACCTAGACGTTATCTGTGACCACGTCCAAGCCCTCGTAGAAGGCCGTCTCGCCCATCGCAACCTGATAATCAACGTTCCGCCCGGCTCCATGAAGTCTACAATCCTGTCGGTCTGCTTGCCGCCTTGGATCTGGCTGCAGAAGCCGAGCGAGGCGAACGATCTCGGGCCGGCATGGCGCGGAACGTTCGCATCGGGTAACGGCGAGGTTGCCATCCGTGACAGCATCAAGTGTCGCGACATCCTCGACTCGGCGTGGTACAGACGCGCTTTCGCGCCAGCATGGTCATTCAGCCGTGACCAAAACGCCAAGGGCCACTACAAGAACAGCGACACAGGCTTTCGCCGGGCGATCTCCGCCGGCTCACGCATCACCGGAACGCGGTCACACGCGATCATCGTTGACGATCCGAACGATGCGGCCGAGGCTTACAGCAAATCAGAGCGCGACTCGATCATCAACTGGTGGGACAATGCCGCCGCAAACCGCCTTGCCAACATGACGACGGGCGTTCGCTGCATCATTCAACAGCGGTTGCATGAAGAAGACTTGACCGGCCACATCCTGGCCACCGACGCGGAAGAGTGGGAAGTACTCATAATCCGTGAGGAATACGAACACCCCAAGCCGACAGACCCGGATTACAAGCCGACGTCGCTCGGCTGGTCTGACCCGCGCACGGTAGAGGGTGAGCTTTTCTTTCCGGCGCGCTTCCCGCCCAACGTACTCGCATCGGAGCGCCGCCGCCTGGGCTCAGCCGGATACGCGGGCCAGCACCAGCAGCGCCCGACGCCGGCGGAAGGCCAGATATTCAAGAAGGGCTTTGTCCGGAACTTTAGCATGGCCGACACGCTGGCGAAGATGGCAGAGCGCGACAACAAGGGACAGACGGTTTGGAAGTACAAACGGCTCATACTCACTGCGGATACGGCTTTCAAGGAGAAAGAGGAGAACGATTACAGCGTTGTCTTCGCCATTGGAGAGCGTGCCGAAGGGTACGACGTTCTTGACCGCTGGAAAGACAAGGCTGGCTACCCCGAGTTGAAGCTGCGCGTCAAGGCCATGAACGCAAAATGGCACCCGCAAGCCTTCTTGATCGAAGACAAGGCCAGCGGTCAGAGCCTCATCCAAGAGCTACGGCTCGAGTCGTCAATCCCGCTCGTACCCGTCAAGGTAGACACGGACAAGGTGAGCCGCGCCCATGCCGTCGTGCCCACATGGGAGGCTGGCAACGTCCATGTTGACCCGTCGCTACCGTGGGTTGCCGACTTCCTCGATAACATGTACGGCTTCCCGAAGATGGCTCATGACGACGATCCTGACGCCTTCAATCAGGGGATTAACTACCTGCACCATGGTTTCGACGGCCAAGGGGTTGTAGATTATTACGCTCGACAGGCTGCAAAGCTGCTTGCTGAGCAAAAAGAAGGGTAAACTGTTGCAGATGAGGTACAGCCTGTGGCAGAAAAGACACACTCCGAGCCTGAGACGGTAGCCAGCGAAACCTCGCTGGACATCCCCAAGGACATAGGCCGCCGGCTGGACAAGTACGCCGCGGCCCTGGGCGGTGAATACCTCTTCCCGGTTTCCCGGCAACAGGCTTGGGAACGGCTGGCGCGCACGTTCCTACCGAAAGAAGGCGGAGATGCGTAAACTCCTCGGACGTGTTGGATTTGCGGTCTATGTGATGGTCTTCGCGCCCTACGAACTGGCCCGTTTCATTCTGACAGGCCGAAAGGCATGGGAAGATGGCGAGTAAACCTGTGTTTCGCGGCGACAAGGGCGGCGGCAAGATGCTACCCATTGAGCTTGACATGCTGGCCCAGGCAACCGGGCAGCCTCGCTCTCAGGTTGATTCATGGTTTGGCCCCGGCGAACCCATGGACTCTCAAGCGCCCAAAGAGGTTCAAGGGCGGCGCTTTGACTACCCGTTTTCGACCAACTACAATCCGCGACCACGCTCCGAAGCCCACGAAAACGCCATTGACTTCAACACTTTGCGGCGTATGGCAGACCCAACACTGGGCGGCTTAGACATTCTGCGCATGGCTATTGAAACCTGCAAAGACAAGATGGCCGGCCAGAAGTGGCAGATCATGGGGCGCGACGGCAAAGACGGCGGAGACAAGGCCAAGCGCGTTGCCGATCTGCTGGCCGAACCCGACGGCATCCGAGACTTTCTGGCATGGCAGCGCATGATTCTGGAGGATCATTATGTCCTTGACCATCCGGCGATCTTCCTCAAGCCGACAAACAAAGGTATCTTTCTGCCGACACCCATTGCGGGTGAAACGGTCAAGCCGATCATTTGGGTTGACGGCGACATCCCGTTTCCGCCGTTGCCGGCATACCAGCGCTACCTAAAGGGCATGGCGGGGCCGAAGTACACACTTGACGAGATGATCGTTCGGCCATACAACCCGCGCCCGAATCGCATCTACGGCATGGGGCCGGTTGAGCAGAGCATCAACATCATCAACCTGTCACTTCGCCGGATGTTGAACCAGACCGAATACTACACGGACGGCACGATTCCCGATGCGATCCTCGAAGCCCCGGCGGGCATGAACCCCGACCAAGTACTGGACTTTCAAGCCTCATGGGACATCGTACTGACCGGGAACACGGCAATGCGCCGGCATGGCAAGTGGGTTCCGAGCGGTACCAAGTACACTGCCACCAAGCAGCCGGATTTGACTGGCGCGATAGATGAATGGCTGGCAAGACTTGTATGCTGGTGCTTCTCAATTAGCCCTCAGGCGCTCGTGAAGCAAGTCAACAGGGCTACCGCTCAGACGGCCAAGGAAACCGCCCAGGAGGAGGGGCTTGAACCGCGCAAGATGTGGTTCAAGAGCCTCATGGACGCGATTCTTCGCCGCTGCTACAGCGCCCCTGACCTTCAATTTTCATGGCAAGACGAGGAGATCACAGATCCGCTCGTTAAGGCCCAGGTTTTCCAGATTGCACTCGGGGCCGGTGGTTCCAAGCCGTGGATGACACCCGATGAAGTGCGCGATAAGGGCTATGGGATGGACCCGTTCACGGATGAGCAGAATGAAGCAAACTCTCCGCCTCCATCCGCGCCCGCGATACCGCCGGGGAAAACAAACCCTGACGGCAAACCGGGGGCGGTTGACGAGTCGGCCTCCCAGCCACCCCCGGCAATCAAACCCGGCAAGAAAGCGCCCGCGGCCAAAGCTGGCGCGGTTCAAAAAAAAAGCGTTCGGGTACACTGACGCCCATTGACCGTGAGCGGCCAGCCGTAGTCAAGGCCCGCAAAGCTATCAGCGGCATCATGCGGAAGACGTTCACTGCTCAGAAGAAAGCGGCCGTCAAGATTGCGGGCGATCTGCTGGGCAAGGTTGCCAAGGCCACCAACAGCGACCCATTCAAGGGGATCATCAATCAGGCAGCGCTCGAAAAGCTGAGGGGCAACCTCGAAAAAGAGCTTGAAGCTATGGCGCAAGACGGTGCCAGCGAAGGCCTGAATCAGGTCGCCTACCTCATCTCTGACGAAGGATCACTCGACGCCATGCTGTCACAGGCCAATGACCGCGCTACCGAGTGGGCAGCCGATCATGCCGCTGAACTGGTGACGCAAATCAACGACACCACGATGGAAGGCCTGAGTACGCGGGTGCAAATGGCGATAGATAAAGGCTGGACGAATGCCCAGCTATCCGACGCCATCGCAGAGTACACCGGCTTCGACGATGCCCGCGCTGACCTGATAGCCACGACAGAGACCGCCTTTGCCGACGTTGCGGGCAATCTTGAGGGCTGGAAAGCCTCTGGCGTTGTCGAGGGCAAGACTTGGATTGAGGGCACACAGAACGTGTGCGAGATCTGCGAGGGCTTGGATAACGTCACGGTTGATCTCGATGGCACGTTTGACTATGACGGCGAGGCAATCGATGGGCCGCCGGGGCACCCGCGCTGTGCGTGCGACCTCGTACCTAAAACCATGACCCAAGAACAGATTGACGCGGCAACAGCGGAGGAATAATGCGCCTTTCCAGTGACAGCACTTGCAGCTACCACATGTGCGATCAAACCGGTCATTCGGTCTGCAAAACCGTTTACTCCTACGTCACGCGCCTAACCGATGCCGTATCTGACTTGCTACAGCATCCCGACTCAGAAATTCCCGACGGCCATGGTCCCGCCCTGCGCGCCATCATGGCCGAAAACCCTGACACTTCCACAACTACCTGATTCGCAAGGAGGAGACCATGCCAGCAGTAGCAACCACAGCAACCATGATCGGGCCGGTAAATGGCGCGGTTCACATCAACGGCGTAATCTACCGGGACGTTGCCGGCGTTTACACCATCCCGTCGCAATATGTCGGCGTGGCAGAGGCCGCCGGCCTTGAGCTATCCCCAACTCGGAGCGCGGCGGTTGGCCCAACAGCAGCCGATATTCCGCCTGGAACCTCCCGCGTCTGGAAGAACACCGGCGACGGCACGGTGAAGCTCTACTACAACGACGCCGGAACCATGAAGAGTACCGCGCTGTCTTAAATTCCACTTCGCCGCCGCCTATCACGATTTTTGAGCGCCCATCGCTCATATAATCGGAACACGCGAGTCTCACAACCTGAAATTTATTTAGCCCCGCTGAATCTGGCGGGGTTTTTCCTTGCCCTTTTCGTTCTACACTGCGTCTGTTTAACCACAAGCTGTTGGGAGAATGGGACACATGGCAAAGGCTCGGATGTTCGGCCAGATCACCAAGGTTGAGGACATGGGCGACGGAACCCGCATGGTTTCCGGCATTGCCAGCACCCCGCACCCCGCCGACGACTGCGAGGGCGAATCCTTCACGGGCGACTGTATGCGCGGGGCAATCCCCGAGTACATGAAAAAGAGCCGGGCGGTTCGCGAGATGCACCAGCCGATTGCAGCCGGAACCACCAAAGAGCTTTATGTGGACGACGACGACATAACGCATATCACCGCGCATGTTGTTGACCCGGTTTCCGTCTTGAAGCTCGATACCGGCGTTCTCAAGATGTTCTCCATTGGCGGGAATATCCCTCCGGGTGGGCGTGATTCTGTAAACCGTAAGATCATCAACAAATTGAACTTACGAGAGGTTTCACTGGTGGACGTTGGCGGAAACAGCCGTGCGGACATCCTGGAAATCACCAAGTTGGATGGCGAAATCGAAGAGGAGGCCCAAGTGGCTGAGGAAGTGGAAACAACTACCGCCGCGGAAGTTCCCGCCGTGGAAGCGCCGGTTGATCCGGCTAATCGGCATAGGGGGGAGAGTTTCCTCTCCTCCCCTGCCACACCACCGGACAAGCGGGTCCGCATCCGGCGGTTCGAAAAGTTGAGGCTAGCAGAGTCG